>Ga0071330_1108574_pt1 | contig 69218 bp, 64 predicted proteins | sample GBScel77sediment_FD_63802 | JGI IMG/M metagenome (GOLD analysis project Ga0071330, IMG submission 63802) | Hot spring sediment microbial communities from Great Boiling Spring, Nevada - Cellulolytic enrichment Sediment 77C v2 (version 2) | ecosystem: Environmental > Aquatic > Thermal springs >...
ATTTCATTTAAATGAAAATTCCAAGATATTTTGAAAATGCAGTAAATGAATTTTCAAAACTCCCAGGAATAGGGAAAAGAACTGCATTTAGATTAACTATAAGCTTAATAAAAAAAGGTAAAAATGTTCTAATAACCGCGCCAACGGGAAGTGGGAAGACCTTAGCAGCTTTTTCTTCAATAATAGATGAGCTGTTTTCTTTGAGTGAGGAAAAAAAGTTGGAGGATAAAGTCTATTGCATATATATTTCTCCACTAAGGGCACTTGATAATGATATTCACAGAAATTTATTGGCTCCACTAACTGAGATTCCAAAAATTGCTAAGGAGAAATTCGATGTAGATTTAAGTGAAATTAGAGTTGGGGTTAGAACAGGAGATACTTTACCAAGTGAGAGACAAAAACAAATCTCAAAACCACCACACATACTCATAACCACCCCAGAAACAATAGCAATAATTTTAGGAACGAGAAAATTCAAAGAAAAATTGAAGGATGTCAAGTGGATAATTGTAGATGAGTTGCATGAGGTTATAAACTCGAAGAGAGGTGTTCATTTGAGTTTGAGCCTGGAAAGGTTAGAAAACTTTGTTGGGAGGAGAATCCAGAGAATTGGAATGGGTGCTACAATTGAACCGCTTGAAGAAGCTGCGAAATTTCTGGTTGGAATAGAAAATGGAAAACCAAGAGAATGCTACATAATAGATGCGAGGTTTGTCAAGCTAACAGATATCAGAGTTTTAATTCCAAACAAAGATTTGGTCTATAGTAGTGCAGAAGAGATAAATAAAAACCTTTACAAGCTATTGGATAATTTGATCTCAAAGCATAGAACAACTCTTGTATTTACAAACACAAGAAGTGGTGCTGAGAGAGTTCATTTTCATTTAAAACAAATGTTTCCAAGTAGGTATTTGGATGGGAGTACTGGAGTACATCATTCAAGTATAAGTAGAGATATAAGGTTTAGTGTTGAGGAAAAGTTGAAAAATGGAGATTTAAAGGTAGTTATTAGTTCAACTTCCCTTGAACTTGGTATAGATATTGGTTATATTGATTTGGTTGTTCAAATTGGTTCTCCAAAGAGTGTTTCAAGATTGATGCAGAGGGTAGGAAGAGCCGGACATTCTTTGAAGGAAGTTTCAAAGGGTAGAGTCATTTGCTTGGATAGGGATGATTTAATTGAGTGCCTTGTAATGGTTAAGAAATGTTATGATTATTGGTTGGATAAGTTCAACATACCAAGAAATTGTTTAGATGTTTTGGCTCAGCATTTACTTGGGATGGCGATAGAAAAAAAGTGGAATGTAAAAGAGGCTTTTGAAGTTGTGAGAAGAGCTTATCCGTTTTCCGATTTAAAATTTGAGACTTTTGTTCGAGTTTTAGAGTACCTTGCTGGAAAGTATCATACGTTAACAGACTATAAGGTTTATGGAAAAATTTGGTTTGATGAAAAGAGCATGATGTTTGGGAGGAGAGGAAAATATACAAGGGTTATTTACGCTTTAAATATTGGAACCATTCCAGATGAAGTAAAAATTAAAGTTAGAAGCATTGATGGAAAATTTATTGGTTTTATTGAGGAAGAGTTCTTGGAAAGATTAACAAAAGGGGATATTTTTGTTTTGGGTGGAAAAACTTATGAATTTGTCAAAGCTAAAAAGAACACAGCAATTGTAATACCAGTAAAGGAGAAAAGACCAACAATACCAAGTTGGTTTTCAGAGCAATTGCCATTGTCTTTTGATTTGGCGATAGAGATAGCAAGATTCAGAGAGAGAATGATGAGAGAAATAGAGAGAAAGAGTAAAAAAGAAGTTATTGAGTTGCTCAAAAGAGAGTATTTAGCTGATGAGAATGTTGCAAAAAATGTTTACGATTACCTAGAGATTGAACTTGATTTTTTAAAAAAATTTAACGTCAAAAAATTGCCAAGTGATAAAGTAATTTTAATAGAGAATTTCCTTGATGATGAAAACAATCAAAACATAATTTTCCATACTTTATTCGGTAGAAGAATTAATGACGCATTAAGCAGAGCTTTCGCTTATGCTTTGATGAAAAAGATTGAAAGAAGCGTCAAAATTAGCATTAGTGATAACGGTTTTATACTTACAATTCCATTAGAAACATCCAAACAAGAATTTTTCCTCTTTAAAACTGGAAAAAAATATGAAAAAAGTGTAATTAATCCAAGAGAAATTGTCAAGTTGGTAAATTCGAAAAATTTTGAAAATTTGCTTATAAAATCTCTCGAAAATACTGAACTTATAAAAAGAAAGTTTAGGCATGTTGCTTCACGTTCATTAATGATATTAAGGAATTATAAAGGGTATGAGATAAGTGTTGAGAGGCAACAAATGAGTGCTGAAAGATTAATAAAGATTGTCAAAAAAATTAAGGAGTTTCCTGTGCTAGAAGAAACTTATAGAGAAATTCTACAAGATTTCATGGATTTTGAAAATGCTAAGATGATATTAGAAAAAATTGAAAGTGGAAAGATAAAGTATGAGTTTTTGCCACTTTTAGATGTTCCATCTCCTTTTGCACATAACCTTTTTGCCATAAGTGAAAGTGATGTTGTTTTGATGGAAGATAGGAAAAAAATGCTGTTAAAGCTTCATGAGAAAATAATTAAAAGACTTGAAGGAAAGTAAGTTAATGAAACCTAAAATTGGTCATGGAGATAAAGGAAGAACAAGTATTATTGGATGTAACCTTAGCAAAACATCACCTTTAGTCTCATTGATAGGTAGTCTTGATGAATTGAATAGCTTCATAGGATTTTCGAGGAGTCTACTTTACTCTAATGAAGATTCAAGATTCAGAGATTTGGATGGAATAATGAAAGAAATCCAAACCCACATCTTCCTTATAAGCTCTGAACTTGTTGGAGCGAAACTAAAATCAAGGATTACTAAAAAAGAGGTTGAATGGATAGAAAATGTTATTGACAAGCTAGAGAAGGAAATAAAGCCTATAACTTGCTTTGTTTATCCTAGTGGGAGTGTACCTGCGTCTTCCCTTCAAGTAGCCAGAGCTGTGTGCAGAAGAGTTGAGAGGAAAGCCTTCAAATTTTCAAAGAGAGAGAGGATCATAAGAAGTGAAATTTTAGCCTATCTAAACAGACTTTCGGATTTGTTATTTACCTTAGCCAGAGTTGTGAACAATAGACTTAATTTCGATGAGGAATTTTGGAAATCGGAAAATTAAAATATATTCTTTACCATAGAAAATCTTTTATATTAGAAATTTAACTTTTACTACTTTACTCTGGTGTTTTTATGATAGAGTTGATTAGAAAAAGAGACGGGAGAATTGTAAAGTTCGAGAAAAGTAAAATTATAGAGGCAATTTGGAAGGCACTCCAGGCCGTCGGTGGTAAAGACAGAAAATTGGCCGAAAAGTTAGGAAATGAAGTTGTATCTCTACTTGAGAAGCAATTGAAACCAGGAGAAATTCCTCATGTAGAACAAGTTCAGGACTTAGTAGAACAAGTTTTAGTTAAAAGTGGAAGTTATGAAGTGGCAAAAGCATATATTACTTACAGAAAAAAGAAAGAGGAGATAAGAAATGAAAAGATTGCCATATTGCAAGGATTTTATGAAGAAGAAGTGGCTAAGAAGTTTTCTCTTAATGCGTTGAGACTAATGGCAAGTAGATACCTTTTGAAAAACGAAGAAGGAAGATTAATAGAAGGTCCTAAGCAGATGTTCGAGAGGGTCGCACTACTTGTTGTTATTCCTGATTTACTTTATGATGAAAGGGTTTTTGATAAGGAAGGAAAGCAAGAAATTAAAGTTAAGGAGCTATTTGAACCAGAAAAATACGAGGGGAAGTTTGGTTTTAGAACTGAAAATGGATTTATTTCTTGGAACAGGTATCATCTTGAAAGGATGAAGTATTTGTATGACGAGCTTAACTCTCAGGGAAAAATGAAAGTTAGTTGGAGTGAATTTTTAAGAATGCTAGAAAATGGAGAGTTTCAGGGATATTACAAAAACTTTAAGGAGTATTTTGATTTGATGGTAAGTAAAAAGTTCTTACCAAATTCTCCAACACTTTTCAATGCTGGAGCAAGACTCGGTCAATTAAGTGCATGCTTTGTTATTGGAATAGAAGACGATATGTCAAGCATAATGGAAGCTGCAAAGGATGCTGCCATAATATTCAAGTCTGGAGGAGGTATAGGAATAAACTACTCCAAGTTAAGGCCTGAAGGGGATATAGTAGCAAGTACAAGCGGAATAGCAAGTGGCCCCGTATCCTTCATGAAAATAATTGATGTTGTAACAGATGTTGTAAAACAAGGTGGAAAGAGAAGAGGTGCAAATATGGGTATCCTTGAAAGTTGGCACCCAGATATCTTAAAGTTTATTCATTCAAAAGAAAGAGAGGGACAATTTGAAAATTTTAACATCTCAGTGATGATTGATGAACACTTCTGGAAATGCTATGAGAATGGTGAAAAATATCCCTTGGTAAACCCCAGGAATGAGAAAGTTGTCGAGTACATTGAACCTAAGTTTTTACTTAATGAGATAGCTGCATTAGCTTGGAGAAGTGGAGATCCAGGAGTTTTATTCCTGGATAATATAAACAAGAGAAACGTTCAAAAAGAAAGCAGAGGATTGATAAGAGCCACTAATCCTTGTGTAACTGGAGACACAAGAATTCTAACACCTTATGGGTTATTAAGGGCTGAAAGTTTGATGTATTTGAATAATAAAGATGGAGCGGGGAAGAATGTTTTAAGAATTATTGTTGACTGTGGGGAAGAGATTGTGTATACAAAAGCGAATGAGAGAGTAGCAAGTGTTAACTCTCCGATAATAACAAAGGCTGAAGTTTGGAAGGTTGGCTTTAAACCAACCGTTAGGTTAATCCTTGAAAATGGTATGGAAATTGAAGTTAGTGAGGATCATAAAATCCTAACAGAAAACGGATGGGTAAAAGCAAAGTATGCCGAAGGAAAGAGAGTGAAAATAGCAATGATAGATGTTGATGAAATAGAGAATTATGGGTTGAAGGAAGTAGAAGGGATAGAGCTTGATAGAAACTTAGGATTCCTTTTAGGTTGGCTGGTTGAGAGTGGATGTATTAGCGAGAGAATTTTCTTCTATTTTGAACCAAATGTAGACAAAAGTTACTTAGATTATGTTATAACCATTTTTGAGAAGAAGTTTAATGCGAAAGTAGAGAAAGTTGAAAATGAAAACGGGGTTTGGGTTTATGTGAACGATTCTTATGTCACAGAAGTACTCAGAAAACTCATGAGAAAAAAGACTATATTGCCAGAAATCGTCTTTGTTGCTAACTCAGATTTTGTAAAAGGATTCCTGCTTGGTCTGTTTTTGTCTAACTGTCAGAAAAACAGTAAAAGTACAATAAAGTTTGTGGCACCGAGAAAGGATTTGCTTAAGGAAATTCAGCTACTGTTAAATTTATTTGGTATATTCTCAGAAATACATGAGATTTCAAGAAAGAGAAGATTTGCATATTTCACAATAAAAGGGGAAAGAAAAGAGTATGAAAGTAATATTTATTTTGAACTTGTTGTTAAGGATTATAGCAAAAGGGTATTCGAGGAAAAAATAAAGATAGTTGAAAGAAAGAATGAAAAAATTTCAAAAAGGTTAAAAGCAGATAAATGTTTTGTTAAAGTTTCTAGAGTTGAGTACGTGGGCGAAAAAATTGTTTATGATTTCAGTGTTCCTGGCTTTAACAGATATATTTCTAACGGAATAATAAGCCACAATTGTGGAGAACAACCTTTATATGAATATGAATCTTGCAATCTTGGCTCTATAAATTTGTATGCAATGATAAAATTTGATGAAAGTGGCAATGTTTATTTTGACTGGGAAGATTACAAAAAAACAATAGAAATTGCCTATAAGTTTTTGGATAATGTTATCGATGTTAACAAATACCCAATAGAAAAAATAGAAAAAGCAAGCAAGAATGTTAGAAGAATTGGTTTAGGCTATATGGGATTGGCTGATGCAATGTTTGCCCTTGGAATTCCTTACAACTCTGAAGAAGGTTTTGAATTCATACAAAAAATTTCAGAATTTTTGACATACTTTGCTATGTACTATTCTGTTGAAAGAGCCAAGGAAAGAGGAGTATTTCCAATTTATGAAGAAACTGCATACAAAAAGGGAGAGATTCCAATAGAGGGGTTCTATCATAAAGAGCTTTGGAGATTGGATTGGGAGGATTTGAAACAAAAAATTTTGAAATATGGAATTAGAAATGTGGAAGTTACTACCATAGCTCCGACTGGAAGCATAAGCATGTTTTTTGACGTTTCAAGCGGAATAGAACCACAATTTTCCTTAGTTTTTGAGAAAAGGGTGACAGTCGGTAGCTTTTTCTATACTGATATTGAGTTTGAAAGACAACTTAAGAAAGAAGGATTATACAATGACACCATTTTGAAAAAAATAGCTGAAAATGGTGGGAGTGTGCAAGGTTTACAAGAGATTCCAGAAAATATGAGAAAAGTTTTCGTTACAGCTTTGGATATTCCCTGGTGGGACCATGTCAGAGCACAAGCTGTTGCCCAACTTTGGATAACAAACTCTATAAGCAAAACAATCAATTTACCATCTTTCGCAACTGTGGAAGATATTCTTGAAGCTTACATCACTGCCTATAAAATGGGTTGTAAAGGAGTAACAATCTATAGAGAGGGAAGCAAATCGAGGCAAGTTTTATACGCACCTTCCAAAGCTGAGGAAAAAAGAATAATTGAAACTTTAAAACTTATACAGAATGATACAGTAAAGATTATGAGAAGGCTTGGACTAAAAGAACCAAGATGGATTGTTGAGTTGAGAAAAAATGGGAAAATCCTGAAAGAAAATGGAAACAATAAAATTGAGAGATGTCCTGTATGTGATTCAGATAGGTTAATATACCAATCTGGTTGTGCAAGCTGTATGGATTGTGGATGGTCAGCTTGCTTAATTTCATGAGTTGTAGATAGCTTTAACAATTCAATGTTAATAACTAAAAACCTTTTATTTTCTAAGATGAATTCATTTGATGGAAGAGATTAGAAGCCCAATTGTAATAACAGTAGGACATGTCGACCATGGAAAGTTTTAAGGCTTTCAGCCTTAAAACCCGTAAAGACGACTTTATTAGACTGTATTAGGGGAACGAGTGTTACAAAATTGGAACCTGGAGAATTAACTCAACATATAGGCGCAAGTTTCATTCCAAAGAAGGTTATTGAAGATTTATCAAAAGATTTGCTACAGAAAATGAAAGTTTCAATTGAAATTCCTGGTTTACTTTTCATTGACACTCCTGGTCACGCTGCCTTTATTAGTATGAGAGAAAAAGGTTGCAACGTAGCTGATTTAGCAATACTGGTTGTTGACATCAATGAAGGATTTCAGGAACAAACGCATGAGAGTTTGAAAATCATAAAAGAATATAGAATTCCCTTCGTTGTTGCAGCAACAAAAATAGATAGAATAGCTGGATGGAAGGATCAAAAAACAACTTCTTTTTTGGAAAGTATTTCAAGACAAAGTGAAGAAGTTGTTGATGAACTTGATAAGAAAATTTACACTATTGTTTCCTATTTGGCTGAATATAATTTTGATAGCGAGAGGTTTGATAGAGTGACTGACTTTACAAAACAAATAGCAATAGTGCCCGTCAGCTCTATTACAAAGGAAGGAATAGCGGAACTTTTAGCTATTTTATCTGGACTGTCTCAAAGGTTTCTGAAAGAAAAAATAAAATGTTCTGGGAAAGCTAAAGGAATAATTTTAGAAGTTAAAGAAGTAAAAGGTCTTGGATTAACACTTGATGTCATACTTTATGATGGAAAGCTATCAAGAGAAGATTATCTAATTATTGGAGGGAAAGAACCAGTAGTAACAAAAGTTAAAGCTTTGCTTCTACCTAGACCTATGCAAGAAATTAGAGTAGAGAAAAAGTTTATTAATGTTAATGAAGTTGTTGCAGCTATTGGAGTAAAAGTTGTTGCTCAAAATTTGGAGAAAGCAATTGCTGGAATGCCTATAAGAGCGACAAAAGATGAGAAGGAAATACCAAAGTTGATAGAAGAAGTAAAAATAGAAAAGTATGTTGATTTTGAGAAAGATCCTAATGGTGTTATTATTAAAGCTGATACTGTTGGTAGTCTAGAAGCATTGGTTAAGCTTTTGAAAGAAGCTGAAATTCCGATAAGAAAAGCGGATATTGGTAATATAAATAGGGAAGATTTTATAGAGGGTGAACTAATCCAGGACAAGTATAGAAAGGTCATACTTGCTTTTAATATTAAAGTTGATGAACAAATCATTAATGAAGCAAAAAATTTTGGGTTGAGGATTTTTAGCTCAAATGTAATTTACAGAATAATTGATGAATACAAAAAATGGGTTGAAGAAGAGAAAAGAAAGGAGATAGAAATCAAGCTACAAGCATTACCAAGACCAGTTAGATTAAGAGTTATTCCTGGGGCGATTTTCAGAAGTAGTAAGCCAGCAATTTTTGGTGTAGATGTTTTAGAAGGAACTTTGAAATCAGGAGTTATTTTGAGGAGAGAGGGGAAAATTGTTGGTAGAGTAAGGGAAATTCAAAGCGAAGGAAGGACGATAGACAAAGCAGTAAAGGGAGAGAGGGTGGCAATAAGTGTTGATGAAGCTGTTGTTGGTAAGAATGTTTTTGAGAATGATATTTTGGTAAGTGAGTTAGGTAAGGTAGAAATTGAAAAGCTAATGGAGTTATTTGAGTATCTTAGGGATGATGAGAAAAAACTACTTCTAGAGTTGAAAGAAAGTTAAATTAATTTCCTAATTTTAAAGAGTGTTTTAAGCAACAATAAATAACACACAAAAATCCTTAATCCTTAACTTAAATCTCCACAAGCACAAAAAACTTCGTAACAAATATCATAAAGTTCCTTCATTCCTTCTCCAGTTTTTGCAGACGTTTTTATTATCCTTTGCTCTTTAGCCATTCTTTCTAAAAGCCTACTAACCAATATAACCAATTCTCTATCAACTCCTCCTCCAATGTATTCCAATTTTTTTCTAAGTTTTCTCGGAAATCTCAAGTAATTTTCCACTTCTTCAACTTTTTCTATCAAATCAATTTTTGTAAGTACATTTAAAGTCGGAATTTCAAACTTCATTCTAACTATAAGACTTAATAATTCCGCTATTACCAATTCTCTTACGCCAAACATCTCAGCTGGAATTAGAAAAATTCCAAGTGTTCTTTTTTGATTGAAAAATTTTAATATTTTCTCGCCAGAGTAAAAGATAAAAGGTTCTAATTGGCCAGGTAGGTCTACTAGTCTAAAATGTGTGTTTATTCTCTGGATATTAGCTTTAATCTCATTTTCCATTTCAACCATTTTTTCAACTGCTCTAATTAAAGCACCATTTGGTCCAAGATTTTCTTCTTTCATTATTGAATCCAAAGTAAAAAATTCTCTTATATCGAAATTTGGCTTGTATGGTAGTTTGTCTGCACCAGGGTCTAGATTTATACGAGCAACATCTTTATCTTCATTTTCCTCTATCCATTTTGAAAATGAACTAACAAGAGTTGTTTTTCCACTTCCAGCGTTTATCTTTCCCGCCATAATGTTGTTCCTTTGAGCCTCCCTGCCAGTCGTTCTCCCCGTTCCTTCCTTCAATATTAAAACTGGCACCGTTCCAGGTGCGGCTGCCATTTCATTTTCACCCCTTTCATCCGGTGATTAATTTGGAAGCAAAAATCAACGAAAAATTGCTTCTATATAAACTTTTCTAGTCGCTTGCTTTGACAATTCTATAACCAGAAGCCTTTCTAAGCCTATTCATAACTGCCAAACCAAGCCCCTCGGTGGGCACGCCTTCTGCGATGATTATGTCGACGCCTTCAGAGTCAAATTCGCGGAGAAGCCTAAACAGGTTTTTTGCAATTTCCTCGAGGCGTTTGCGGCTTCCCATGGACTTAACAACATCTGCCTTATACGAGGTGATGGTTTCATCGGTGGCTAAAACACCCACCTTCATTTTTCTCTGCTTGTAATGGTCGACCAGCTCGGCAATCTTCTTAACAACAGTCTCCAAATCGCCCTCAATAACAATCATCTTCGCTTTTGGCGCATAATGCCTATGCTTCATTCCCGGAGAACGCGCCCTATCCACATGCACTTTTTTGTCGGCAACAGCCACCGGGTGAAGCTCAACCCTTCCAAGAACTTCTCTAAGCACCTCGTAGGGTGTTCCACCAGGGCGGAGAATCTGCGGCGGGGCAACAGTTAAATCCAAAACGGTGGATTCCACGCCTATGTTTGTTGGTCCAGCGTCTAAAACAACGTCAATACGACCATTAAGGTCTTCAAGCACATGGTTAGCTGTAGTTGGGCTTGGGCGGCCGGCAAGGTTTGCGCTTGGAGCAGCGATGGGACAACCGCTCTCCCTAATGAGGGCTAAAGCCACCTTGTGCCGCGGCATCCTAACCGCAACAGTGTCTAAACCCGAAACGGTCACGTCTGGAACAATTTCTGAACGCTTAAAAATTAGGGTTAAGGGGCCAGGCCAAAACTTCTCCATAAGTTTCTCAGCTTTCGGCGGGACTTCCCTCGCAAGTCTATAAACATCTTGAACATGTCCCACATGCACTATCGGTGGATTGTCCAGCGGCCTCTTTTTGGCCTTAAACAGAGCTTTTACTGCTTTTGGGTTGAGTGCGTCAGCTCCCAGTCCATAAACGGTTTCTGTTGGAAAAGCCACAAGACCCCCCTTTTTGATTGTGTCCGCTGCAATGCGTATAACCTCAATTTCGGGGTTTTCCGCGTCAACTTTTAACACTATAGTTTTCTTCATTGCGGCAAGCCTAGCTTTTTAGAACAGTTTGTGGAATTTAAGGCTTCAAGAAACTGTTAAACAATGTAGTAGTCTATGACCTTTTTCATGCTTTTCGGCGTGGTTTGCCTTACGGCAAGCTGTTTCAGTATTTTTATCATTTGAGGTTGGAAGCGAGCTATATCTGTTAAGCTTACGAGTCCTACAAGACGTTTGCCCTCAACGACTGGCAGCTTTTTAATCTTCATTTGGAACATTAGTTTCACAGCCTCTTCTAGGTCAAGGTTTGGTTCCACAACCACCAGCGGGCTTGACATGACATCCTTAACCCTTGTTTTATTTACGTCCTTTGCTTCAGCTACAACTCTCTTTAGCAGGTCTCTTTCAGTGATTATTCCAACAGCCTTGCCTTTTCTGACGGCAATCAAGCATCCAATTTCAAACTTGTTCATGATTTCTGCGGCTTCCTTCACTGTTGCATTTTCGTCGATGGTTATGACTTCTCGAACCATGACGTCTTCAACCTTCAAAGTGAGTTTGCTTTCGCCATGCTCCTCGCATTCTTCTTCATTGTTGTTTTCAGCTGGCAACAGGACCCCATCTTTTGTGTTTTGGCGCTCCGATATATAACTTGATGTGCAAAAATGTTTAGACACTGGAAAAGGCGCGAATTTTCCGCATAAGCTCTTCAACACGTTTAGTCGCCGGAATTTTCGCCTTTTCAAATTTCTCCTTAGGCTTCGATAATGGTTTGGTTGCGTCTATGCCCATTTTGCTTGTCAACCCGGTTTCTTGGTCGGCTGAAGAGTCCAGAGTGGAGCCTCTAACGTTTTCAATCACCAGCAAGTCTTCGCTGGCTTGAAACCTTGTCGCTATAGCCCACTCCACTTCCGTCAAATCATAAACGTTGATGTCCGAGTCCACGACCACAGCGTGTTTTAAGCTTGGATGTGCGGCAAAAGCTGCCAACAACGCGTTTTTCGCGTCTCCATCCAGCTGTTTTTCGATGGATATAATGGCGTGAAGCCATCCGCATCCGCCTATTGAAAGGTTAACTGCGTAAACCTTTGGCACAACTTTTGAGACAGCCTCGTAAATCGCCGTTTCGAAGGGAAGCCCCATCAAAAGTTTATGTTCAGTTCCAGACGGCAAAAGCGCTTGGTAAATGTAGTCTTCACGGTGCATAACATTAACAATTTCAACCATCGGCTGTCTTCTCTGAATGTCATAGGTTCCAGTTATGTCAACAAGCGGGCCTTCGGGCCCCTCTTTACTTGCAGAAATTCTACCCTCCAAGACTAGCTCAGCGTCTGCCGGAGCACACGCATCCACATACTTGCATTTGATCAAGCGTAGCTGGTCATTTAACAGCGCATTCGCCACATCGAACTCGCATACCCCGAAAGGCGGAGAAGAGGCCGCTGCAAGCATCACTGCCGGATGGACACCTATGGCGATGGCGACGTCCAAGTCTGTTTCAGCTTCTTTAGCCATTTTCCAAAGCCTGTAAAGGTGGCGTGGAACCAGCCTAATCGCCAAGTGCCGCTCGTCTAAAACCTGCAGTCTATGAATGGAAACATTTTCGACAGCTCCATCCAAGCTTTTAGCATGGACAACTGCCGCCGTTATGTAAGGGCCAGCGTCTCGTTCAAAATGGGTTAAAACTGGGATTTTAAGCAAGTCTGGTTCTTCCATAACCTCCTTAACGGGTCCATCGTCCACGATTTTGGGTTTTCGGGGTGAACGCAAAGCCTCCAGAAGCCTATTGTAAAGTTGTTCCTGGCTTGTGTTGAGGGCCTCGCATATGCGTTTTCTGGTTCCGCAGACGTTTGCCACTATCCGTGTTTCAGTGTCCTCCACGTTTTCGAACAAAAGCACTGGACCGTTTTCGTCGAAGCTTTTCATGATATATGCGATTTCAAAGTTTGTGGAAACAGCGTCTTTAACGTGGAGCACCTCTCTTTTCTCTTCCATTTGCTCCAAAAAACTTCTTAGACTCATAGAAGGCTCCCTCCGGTTTCTGGCTCTGTTGCCGACGGTGCGACTCTCTCCAAGAGCCTCTTAAATATGGACTGCGCTTGCAACTCGTTAACGGTTTCAAGGTAGATGGAGACCAACGCTATTTTCCTCTTTTTTGAAGCCAAATACTCGGCGAACATGCGGGCTGAAATTATGTTTCTATCACCCAAAAGAACGGTTGAAGACGGCAGCCCCGGCGTATCAGCGGGCTTCGGGATAGCCACGGCTAAGGTTCCAAGCCTATCTTCGTTTTCGCTTAAAAGCACAAGGCAAGCGTTTTTTGTTTCAAGGTAAACGGCTAAAAAACGCATGTTCTGTTCAATTATTTCGTCTTTAACAACCTTGGCTCGCTCCATGGAAGGGTTCTCCCGTTTCGTATTTATAGCTTGACACATTTACTATTTATCACTTTCAAAAAGGAGCTGCCGCAATGGCGGCAAGCGAAGACAAAAACCGAGCCCAAAAAATCCTGCAAAGGCTTAGGGAAACCTTCACCATGCCGAAATGGATCTCGTCGAAACAAGACCCTTTTGAAACCCTAATCATAACTATAATTTCGCAGAACACTTCAGACAGAAACACTGAAAAAGCCTTCCAAAACCTTTCTCAAAAGTTTCCAATAACCCCAGAAGCGTTAGCCAAAGCGGAAACCTCTAAAATTGAGGAATGCCTCAAAGTGGCTGGCTTATACCGAAACAAGGCCAAGGTGATAAAGGAGGTTTCAAAGATAATTCTTGAAAAATTCAATGGAAGCCTAAAGCCTATACTGGCTATGCCCTTTGAAAAAGCAAGGAAAACGCTGCTGCAGTTGCCCGGTGTAGGGCCAAAAACCGCTGATGTGCTTCTGCTTTTCTCGGCAAATCAGCCAACTTTGCCCGTTGATACCCATGTCAAAAGGGTTTCTAAAAGGCTTGGACTTGCACCCGCGGACGGCGACTATGAAGATGTTCGCTGTTCTCTCCAACTTTTATATGAGCCAAAAGACTATCTAGCTGTTCACATACTGCTAATCTTGCTTGGAAGAAAATACTGTAAGGCTGCGAAACCCGTGTGCAACCAGTGTCCAGTGAACGCCTTTTGTCCATCAAAAACCTAGATTTGCTTCGGCGAGGTTTTAGTTTCTTCTTGCAAAACGGGAGCTTCTCGTAGATTCTTGTCCAGCCTAACTTTTCCAATGGCAACTGTGGAGACGCCGCTGGAGACCGGTGTGAAAATTTTCAGGACTTTTCTGATGTAGTCTATTTCTCGCAACACGCCTATCCCCAGAAACTTTCCTTCCCCATTGTATAGAGCTGTTAACAGTCCCTCTTCATCTCCCTTCCACGAAACCACAACCTTTTTGCCAAGCTCCTCTTCTGTTTTCCTTAGGTTTTCCGGGTCTATCCATCTGCCTTTACCAACAACAATGTAGATTTTATCTTTTAACTCTGCAACGTGGAGGGGCTTCATTCCTAGAAGACTGCAAACTTGTCTTTCTCTTCCAGCTACTCCAAATGGAATGTTCAAGCTTTTAAACTCGCCGTCGCTTTCAATTTTAACCCAGCTTATTGGAATGGACTGCACTTTAGCATTCTTCAAGTATTTTATGTAACCCAACTCTCTTAGGCTTCTGCGTTTTTCTCTGTTCCGCTGTCTTATAGTCTGCGGAGACTCAATCATAACCTTTTTGAAATCCTTAATCGCTGCAAATAAAGGAGTCAAGGTTTCATTCTGTTGAATGCAGAAGACTATGTCTGGGTTTATCTTCTCAATTACTTGAAGCTTATAGTTTATAGCGTCGTCGCCTTCAACCCATCCGTCCGTGTTCACAACAACATGGTCTGGATTTTGCTTCAAAATTTCATCCTTAAGTGAAGTGAATCCCAGAATAACTTTCTCTAGGGCTCTGCTCGGCGACGTAACGCCCACAAAGTAGGCGTTTACCGCTTCAAGGTTGAACAAGTCTGTTACGGGCTTTGAAACCACCGCATAAGCCACAGTGCAAGGCGGCCCTATATCAGATTGGCCTAAGTCCCCGTCTAGAATGGCAACCTTCCATCCGTTTTTAACCAGCTTGTTTGCGAGGTATGTGCAGAAACTTGTTTTTCCAGAATCCACATTTCCAAGAACCAGTGCGGTGGAAGGCCTTTTTTCAAGGGCTGCCAGCTCTTTGTAGGCGTTCTCCCAAGAGGGCGGTATCGTGTCTCCTTCAACCTCTTCGACGTTGGCGTTTTCTCCAAGCGAAATTTCAAAAGTTGCTTTTTCTCTGACAGAGAAGGGCATCCGCTTTCCATCTCTTATAACAACTTTACCCGTCTGCGTCATAGAATAGCCGAAAACTTCAACCACGCCAGAAACAAGCGTAACCGATGCTGGCCCGTCAACCAACAAGGTTTTTCCAACGTCCACGGTTACTTTCATTCCGCCCTCCTCCTAACAAATTTTTGCCCGTTCCTTCTCGCAATTTTAATCGCGGAGACTATGTCCCTTATTCCCCTTCTATGCTTTGCCTCGCTTATGTAGCGGTCTGTACCGGCCTCGCTGACGCTTTCCAACTCCACGTTTGGAGGAAGCCGCCTATCCAAAGCCCTCAAAAGCCTTTCTTTGTACTCGGGTACACCGTCTCCAACTCTGACGATGATTGTTGAAGCCTTGACGTCCTTAAGGCCTTCTATGATGTTTCCTATCTCATCAATTGTTTCTTTTATGCTGAAAGAGTTTCCGGTTTTAATAATCTTTCCGTCCGCCAAAACAGCGATTCCCAAAACTTCGCCTGGATCAACACCTATCACTATTTTCTCGTAGAAGTTTTTTCCTTCCAAATGTTGGATGGCTTGGTTGATGAGGGCTTGCGGATCCTCACCCTCTTTTAGTGTCAAAACGTTTTCATGGTTTATTAATGGCCGTTCCCTCTCTGTAGTTAAGACCACTTTTATCTCCATTGGCACAGGCTCGTAAGGTGTTATGCTTATGAATGGTACGTTTCTCTTTTTCAACTCATCAACTATTAGGTAGTAGGCTTTTCCCGAGACTGTCGCCACTGCTATTTTTGCCTTCATGCACCATCCAATCAAACGAAACCATTTACCTACAACACAAATATTATTTCCGCCGTTTATATTTGTTGATGTGCATGAAATTGCTACAGAAGATTCCAACAGGCTGTAGAAAGCTCGACGAAATTTTAGAGGGCGGCTTCCCCCTCGGCAGCATAAGCCTCATCTATGGGGAGGCGGAAACCGCCAAGACGACGCTCGCCATTCAGTGTGCCGTAAACTGTGCAAGGAAAGGCGCAAAAGTTTTGTTTGTAGACTGCGACGGCACTTTTTCCCCACGAAGGCTTTCTCAAATAGCCTCTAAAGACATTGAAAAGGTTGCTGAAAACATAATTCTCGCGAGACCTAAGGACTTCAAGGAACAGTCAACCCTCATAGATCAACTGGCAAACTATTTGGCGAAGGACTTCAGTCTCGCTGTTTTCGACACCATCACACACCTTTACCGCTTGGAGGTTGCTGAAAAACCTGAAAAAACTTTTGAGCTTAACCGCGAACTGAACAGGCAGATGGCGTGGCTGGCGCAGATTGCAAAAACTCATAGGGTGGCTGTGCTGGTGGTTAGCCAAGTGCGAAGCGTTTTTGATAATGTTCAAGTGGCTGTTGAGCCAGTAGCCACAAGGGTGTTAAAGTTTTGGGCGGACGTTATAATCACGTTGAAGCCGACGGAAAACCCAAAGGTCGTGGAGGCTATTGTAGATAAAATGGGAGCAAAACAACAGCAAACTTCATGTCTAATGTGGATAGGCTTAACGGGACTAAGCGAACACACCCTCTGAGGTGTAAGAATGGGTGCACTTGCAGATTTAGTGCTCGACGCGTTAAAACTCATTTTTCCCGCCTACTGTGCAAACGCTGCACCAGTGCTTTTCGGCGGTGGACTACCATTAGATTTTGGAAAGAACTTCTATGACGGAAGGCCTATATTCGGTAAAAACAAAACTTTTAAGGGCTTCTTTTCCGGGCTTGTCGTGGGAACAATCGTTGGGGTTGTGGAATCCCTATTTTTCGAGTACCCCCCATACTTTGGTTTTCTTCTTTCACTGGGCGCTTTAATCGGAGATTTAGCTGGAGCCTTTTTGAAAAGGCGTATGGGGATTCCCCCAGGGGGAATTTTGCCCATTGTCGACCAAATAGACTTTGTAATTGGCGCCTTGTTTTTCTCCATTCCTTTAAACATGCTTTTTCCAGAACTAGTTATAGCCATCTTTGTAATTACTCCGCCGCTGCATTTGTTGACGAATTTTGCCGCCTATAAGATGGGCTTAAAAAATACCCCATGGTAGTTTAAACTGTTAGCCCAAACCTAACCATCACATCATGCCATTGGACAGACATACGTAGAAAGCCTTATTAGAATGATTCCAATAATATAATTCGAGCTTCATCAACTTGTGAAGCAGCTTTAACCGTCGCTGTCTTTACTTTTTGGTGGGGTTTAGCTCCTGATGTTTGGGGCATATGAAATAGCATAAGGATAGGGGAGGTGAGTTGGAGATGCCAAAATTCTATGTGAAGTGGTGGTTGGAGCCGACTAAAGTGCCTGTTGATGCTGAGCAGAGAGTTAAGGGGTGGCTTTCAATGCTTGAAATGATTAAGGCGAGCATGAATGCGGGCGTAACGAAAGATTGGGGAATGGCTGCTGGAGGAGACTTCGGATATACGATCAGCGAGGCAGCAAACGAGGCGGAACTCTTCACCCGGTTGCTTGCATGGATACCCTTCGCTCACTTTGAAGTAGTGCCAATAATAACAGTTGATCAAGCTATAGATGCAATTAAAAAAGCAGCAGCGAAAAAGTAAACCATCCAGAAACGTTTAAGCTCTCTTCTTTTCGCTTTGGGGATAACAGTTATGCTGCTCCTTTTATCTGACGCAGTATGACTTCTATGGAGACATACGCAATTATAAGAAGCGTTACTCCAACAATGAGCATCATATACGCTTGTCTCGGGTTTGAAGCATACTTTGTACTCTGGTACATTAAAAGAGCACCAGCCGCGCCCAAGGCAAAGAGGGTTGTAGCAATAAGGCTGTCCCAAATAAACTGATCTGACAAGTATGGGTTAACAAACAGAAAGCCAACACTTGGGCTGTAATACGATGGCAGTGGTCTAGACACTATGTTGTATAATCCTCCTCCGAAAAGGAAAACTGCTATGGCTAGAGCGGCAGTCGCCAAAGCCATGTTAGAGGGTTTAATGGTGGTTAGCCTTCTGTAAATTTTGTTGAATGAGTATGGCATCGACGAAAACAGCCTTTTTACCCTACGGGCCACTTTGCTCCCCCAGTGTTTTTATTAGGTGTTCCGCCACTTCTTTCGCCCATTCGCCAGTGAAAGGATTTTTAACAATCTCCTTTAAATACTCTTTCCACGAAATATTCAAGGCTTTCTTCCAGACTTCATACTTTTCCACAACATTTTTGTAGGCTTTCGCATGTAACTCGCAATAGCCATCTAGAACTGCTTCCTTGTCACATATTGCGCATTTCAAGGTTTCTCTCCTCCTTTGTGGGGCAGTTTGGATTGAAACAGAGGTTCCATGGGCGTCTACCCTTAATCCTTATTTGGACGGTTGGCCAACCGCACTTCTGGCATTTTTTACCAAGAGGTCTGGCAAGCCCTTTTTGGGGGAGTGGAAAGGCTGTGTTGCATTTCTTTTTAAAATAGTTTGTGCATCCGATGAAGCGTTTTCCGGTTTTTCTCGAGTAAAGGATCATAAGGGTTCCAGTTCCACAGATGGGGCATTGTCCAATCATGCGTTCTTCAACTCTCGCTTTTTTTATGGCTTTGCTTAACTGTTCTCCGATAACCTTTTCTTTGCTCTTCAACTCTTCCACAACGGGCTTTAAAATTTCGACAACGTCCAAGAGGACGTTTTCCCGCTTCTCCATGTTTGCTTGAATCTTATCCATGCGCTCCTCAAGGTTTCTTGTCAACTTTATCGAAACAATGGAAGGGCAGTGCTTTTTCAAAACTTCGAGAACTTCGAATCCTAAGTCTGTTACAACCATTCTCTCGTCTCGGACGTACTTTCTGTCGTACAAGGTTTGGATAATGTCGGCTCTTGTGGCTTTTGTCCCTATGCCAGCTTCCTCCATTCTCCTCAGGAGGCTGCCCGGGTTATATCTTGGCGGAGGCTTTGTAAACTTGTCTTCTGAAATAACCCTAACAATTCGGAGGCTTTGTCCCCTCTCTATTTGAGGCAGAAGAACCTCTTCAGCTCTTACGTATGGTTCATAGAAGCGTAGCCACCCTTCTTTAAGCGTTTGTCTCCCCCTCAGGACGAATCTGTGCCCATTTACGTTAATGCACACTTTAACGCTTCGCCTTATGGCTGGCTCGCCGAAAACAGCCATAAACCTTCTAACAACTAAATCCCATATGCGTCTTTCAGGCTCCTCTAAAACCCTTTCTGGCAAGTTTCCCGTTGGGTAGATCGCCGGATGCGCCGGGTCCTCTTTCTTGCCCTCGTTTGGTTTCAATTCTTTTTTGGCTAGAAGCTCTGCGACAAGCTGACGATATTCTGGAACAGCGCTTAGGCTTTTGAGGATTCCCTCATAGTTTATTGCTGGTGGAAGTTTTTGGCTGCTTGTTCGCGGGTAAGAAATTAAAGCGTCTAGGTATAAGCGTTGAGCAATGTCTAAGGTTCTTCTCGGAGTGTATCCGAAAAGGCTGTACGCCTCGCTTTGCAGTGCACCGATATCAAAGGGTGTTGGCGGCATCTGCTGGAACTGTTTCTCTTCTGTGGTTTCAACAATTCCATCTCTGCCTTTACAAGCACCTAGAATTGCTTCAACTTCTTGTTTAGTTTCGATAACTTCCCTTTCATATTCAGCCTCGAAAATTTTCCCTTCTATTTCTATTTCAGCCTTGATTTGCCAATAAGGAGTGGGCACAAAACTTCTTATGGCTCTTTCTCTAGCCACCAGAAACCGGAGGGTTGGGCCCTGCACTCTTCCCGTGCTTAGGGTCGCATACTTTCCACTCCAGTCTTTGGCAGCTAACGTTAACGCCCTTGTAAGGTTAACGCCGTACAACCAGTCAACTTCATGTCTTGTTTTTCCAGCCTCTATTAGGGCGAAGTCAAGTTTTGGCAGAAGTTTTTTGTATGCATTTTCCAGCTCCTCCTTTGTTAGGGTGGAATATTTCATTCTTTTTGCCACGTTTTCTTTGCCGCCGCATGCATATTTCAATACGCAGTATCCGATGATGCTTCCTTCGATGTCGTAGTCACATGCGTCAATATATGTGTCTGCGCCTTGTGCAAGTTTGGAGATGGTTTCAAGCCAAACTCGAATATGCTTTGTTCCCCTTTCAGCCATGTATCGGGGAACCCATCGGAAATTGAAAACTGGATAATAGTTTCTCCCGATTTTCTCCTCCGCCACCGTGTAAAGGTGTCCTATGGCTGGGACAACCACTATTGGCTTGTCCCTTTCAGCCACGTAGTATGGTACACCGTTATCTTCAACTTTTTTGGCTTTACCGTTTCGATCGAGGGCTGAGGCTATCCTCTGGGCAGCATCCGGCTTTTCTGTAATGATGAGCGTGTATTTCTCCATGTAAATACAGACCGTTAACCTATGGATTAAAGGTTCTCAAAAATAAGCATATGGCCAAAATTAAAAGTTTCTGTGCGTCCCCCTCTAGTAATCAATAAATACATGTTGCCCCTTTCCATTTGTACTGTTAGAGGTATTGTTATGCCTCAAAAGGTTGTTTGCCACCAGTGTGGCTACGTTTTATATGAGGGGGCTGAACTGAAACCTCCGGACGAAATAATCCACAAGTATAACGGTAAATGCCCCAACTGTGGAAGAAAATTGGCGTTCATTCCAATAAACATTGACATTAAACCATTCAAATAATATGCAAGTGCCCGGAGCACCATGTTTTAGATATGTGGAACTCAGCTTTACGAAGTCCACAGCAAAATTGCTAAAATTTGGAACAGGTCTTGAGGCAAAGTCGTATCTTTCTCGTTTTACGACCAAGAAAGAGTATGGATACAAGCGAAAACACCCGCTTAGGTTCGGAACGCACCGTAAGGGAAATAAACATCTCAAATAATCTCTATTCAAAAGAGCTGAACACTGATGAAGATCAAAAACATCTTCACAAAAGAAAACTTCCTAAACGCCGTTAAAAGCGTTGGAAAAATCCGCCCAAAGACAAGTCATACATCAATTTTGACAATAATCGCGTTGACGATGATCCTCATAATAGCCTTTGCCATAAGACTTTTTCCAATGCGTTGGGAAATAGATCCAACAACTGGAAAATCAAACCTTTTACTATCTGAATTTGACCCATACTTCCAATACCGCTTCACAGAATACATCGTGAAAAACGGTTTTATAGCGTGGGCTTGGCCAAACCCGTGGAATGACACTCAACGATGGTATCCGCAAGGATTCAATGTAGCAAAGGGAGCCTTCCCAGGGCTACCCATGACAGCAGCCTTCCTCTACAAAATATTCTCAGTTTTAGGTGTTGGCATAGACCTCATGAGTTTTTGCGCGCTTTTCCCAGCCGTAATGGGGATGCTTGCTTGCCTCGCCATGTACTTTCTGGGAAAGGACATTGGCGGTACACCCGTAGGCCTTTTTGCAGCCCTTTTCTTGGCCATACACCCATCATACATCCAGCGTACATCCTTGGGCTTTTTTGACGACGAAACCGTTGGAATATTATCTCTAATAGTTTTTGCCTTCCTATTTTTGAGGGCAATTGAAGAGGACCGCCCATTAAATTCGACGGTGAAATATGCTCTTGCATCGGGAGCCTTTTTAGGGTATTTCTGTGCCAGCTGGGGGGCAGCCTTTTACCCCATAGGGCTTACTGCACTTTTTGTCTTTGTATTGTTAGTTATGAAAAGGTATACGAGGCGCCTTCTTTTGGCTTATAGCATAACTTTTGGCTTAGGGTTATTTATTGCCATAAACGTTCCATACCTCACACCTAACTACCTTACCTCTACAGCTGTGGTTGCTGTTGCCGGAGTTTTTAGCTTGCTGGTTCTTGCCGAAATTTTAAATGCGATGCCGACGAGGCGATGGAAAGCCATAACAGTGATTGTTTTTCTAGCTTTGGTTGTTACAGTTTTTGCTGTTGCATGGCAGATGGGCTTTGTGCGAGGTTTAACTGGAAAGTTTCTTTCGGTTGTAAATCCCTTTACGCGGGCTGAGTCGCCGCTTTTTGAGTCGGTGGCTGAGCATCGGATATCTGCTTGGGGCACCATCTATTATGATCTTGGCATTGGAATAATATTCTCCGTAGCTGGTTTGTTTTTCGCCTGTGGAAACCTTGACAACAAAAATCTGTTTCTTTTGGTTTTTGGTTTAACTTCCCTCTATTTTGCATGTTCTATGGTGCGGCTGCTCGTGCTTATGGCACCATCCTACAGCCTACTAGTCGGTGTAGGTGTAACTGGCTTGTTGAGGCCTTTCTATACATTGTTGAGGGAACCGCCCAAACTTGGTGTAAAGCGAAAGTTTGGGTTGGAGCGTGTTGGAAAAGAGTTTAGCGGAGCTGCCATATTCATGATATTTTTAATTTTGATGACGAGTATAGCTTTTCCAATGCCTAGAGTTTACAGACAAGTCTATGCACCCACTACAATATCGTCTGGAAGCCTCTCTTTAGTGCCGGACAGACCTGTGCAAGAGTGGATAGACATGCTTTACTGGACTAGAACTAGACTGAATGCAACAACGGTTGTTTGCAGCTGGTGGGACTACGGATACTGGCTAACGGCACTGGGCAACGTCACAACGTTGGCGGACAACGCCACAGTAAATGGAACCCAAATACAAAACATTGGCTTTATATTCATGGCTAACGAGACTCAAGCGATTAAAATGTTGAAACGCTATAACGTGGAATACATACTCGTCTACACAACAATAAAAACTGATGGAAGCTGGGCTGGAGCAGGCGGCGACGAAGGAAAATGGATCTGGATGGCCGCCATATCTGGAAAAGACCGTGAACGCTTTATTAGCCAAGGTTTAATTTCAGAGAGTGATATGTGGACAAGCGACCTTGAAAAGATTAGACAGACTTTTGGGAACCTTACATTGGGGACCAATTGGCATGACTCAAACAATAATGGATATTATGACAGTGGAGACTCTATAAGCTCGAATCTCAGAGGGCAAAATACTGTGCTTTTTAAGTTGATGCGTTATGCGGTGGAGCGCTGGTTGCAAGAACAGGGAAAGCTTACATCGTTGTCGATACGGATTGAGCCGTACTTTGAAGAGGCGTATATTGCGGGGTTAACTAATGCACAAGGCTATTACGGGTATGTTCCGCTAGTCGCTCTCTACAAAGTTAATTACCCGTCAGAATCGTGAAAAAGGGCGAGAAGCGTTGTTTCCAAAAGTTCCAGACTATCATAAGCCCAACAAGCCTCTTGTTCCAACCGGTTTAGGCGTCTTCTATGTGGTGGCAAGCTCTCTCTACCTTTTCCTGTTGCACTTATTCCTTGAAGGAGATGCGCATGCGGGCATTAACAAGGCTTTGACTTTGGCTGTGTGCATTTTGTTCGGCGGTTTTATGGGTTTGCTTGACGACTGGATGGACATGCGGTGGCGTTATAAAGCCTTCTTCCCATTGATAGCCGCAATCCCCCTTGTGGCTTTGGCTTATCGTTTGCCCTACGTGCGCACAGCCATAACTCTTCCAATAATCGGCACCGTAAACTTCGGAATCTATTATTATTTCATATTGATTCCGTTAATTGTAACAGTAACCACAAACACTGTCAACCAGCTTGGCGGTTTAAACGGGTTGGAAACAGTCTGTCCCGCCATAGTTTTGATTGGGCTTATGATTTTGTCTGGACGTGATGCCATCCTATTAACGGTTCCTTTGGTTGTTTGGTTAACCCTTGCCTTCTTCAATTTTCAAGGCAAAATTTTTGTTGGCAACACCGGCTCGTTTGCCATTGGGATAACGTTGGCAGCTTTCGCGATAATCTCAGACCTTAAATGGTGCTTGATAATTTCGATTTTACCCTACATTTTCAATTCTTTGCTTATCTTGTTAAACTACTTCTTTTTCCGTGTAAAAGCAAACGTTCAATTCGACGGGGTGAAACTTGTTTCTAATCATAGGCGGAGCCTTATTACGCTTATCACGTATAACCGTCCCATGACCGAGCGGCATGTGGTTGTCATCATCTCGCTTTTGGTGGCGCTGTCAACCTTCGTTGCTGTTGCTGTTCAATGGTTCATGTTGTAAGCTAGACTGTTGTGTGTAATGTCTTGCTACACACAAAAGTCAATGATTTGTGGGCTGTGAGGGCTTATTCGAGGAGCCCATCAGAAAATCCTCCAACACATGTTAATGTGAGGAATCAGCTATTTGCCCCACGCTTTACGTTCCAAACGTTTCGGTTAAAGTGGAAGCCACCAGCATTGTAGGAGTTAAACTGGACACGAAGGGAGGGGCTGGCGCCGTAAACTTTGAGGTTAAGGCAAGGCTTGAAGAGAAAGAGCGTAAAAGCCAAATGGTTGTTGTGGGCTTCATTCTTCAATTGAACACTAAACCGGGCATTGTTAAATTTGAAGTTGAAGGCACTGCCACCTTAACTGGCAAGGATTCTGAAATAAACAGGATGTTAGAGGTTGACCCTGAAACAAAACTGCCTTACGTCTTTCAAAAAGTCTACCAACATGTTTTCACAGCCATGTACCTTCTGTCAACAATTCTGAACACGCCTCCACCGCCGGTAGACCTCCTACTTTTCGGGAGAGAAAATGTTTCAGCGGAAAGTGTGGACCTAGCCTCAGAAATAACAGAGAGTGTTGAAGAATCAAAGTCTGAAAACCAGCCTTAAAGACCTATTCTTTCGGAAGGATTTTATAGTTCTTTAGCTGTTCTTGTTGCTTGTCGGCGGGTGAGTGGGGCCTCCCACCCGTTCCGCCATAAAAACCCCGGTGTTGGGAGGTGAAAAATTGAAATTTGAAAGTGAAGATGTAGCTTTAACAGTGATTATCGCTGCCATTTATGCTGCTGGCGTTGTTTTCTTGGCGCCTATAAGCTTTGGGGTTTTCCAAGTGAGGATGGCTGACGCACTGTTGCCTTTAGCTACTCTCTTTGGCTTGCCAGTTGCGCTGGGAACGGGCTTCGGATGCTTTATAGCAAACTTTTACGGCGGTTTAGGCATAGTTGACGTTGTGGGAGGAGCCTTTGCAAACTTTGTTGCGTGTGTTTTGGCGCGGTTTATCGGTGGAAAGACTATATTGCATAGGTTTGCATCTTGCCTCGTAGAAACCGCTATTGTAACGCTGGTTGTTGGAAGCTACTTATCAGCGCTTCTTGACGTGCCGATAGAGGCTAGTTTACTCGGGGTTTTCTTAGGCTCTGTGGTGGCAATAAACATTCTTGGCTTTAGCCTTTTAGAAGCGTTACACCGAAGTGGCGTAGCCAAAAGATTTGTGGAGAAAGGTTAGCGTCTTTGCCTACATGAAGCGTTCCAATTTTGTTAGCCCAATTATCTCTTCAAAGTCTAAGCCCAATGCGTCTAGGACTTGGTCGAAGGTGGAGTGGAGGTAGGCTATGTACTTGTCTACGTCTATCTCGTTTTTGGTTGCCAGCTCCACGGGTTTCACGTGGGGTTCGTTAACCACTTTCACGAAACTTATCAGGTCGCCAGCTTTGAGTTCCATTCCGCTTTCTTTTAGAATTTTTGCCGCTTTAACATGTTGCGGTGTTGTTTTTGTGTAGCGTTCCAGTTCTTCGCCTAAAACCACGTTGAAAGCAAGTTCTTCTAGGCTTTCCCATTCCCGTCTTTTTAGGCGAGTGTAGCAGTCTCTGATTATTTGGATTATGTCTTTTTTCGCCTTTTCAAAGTCCGCTGGAGTCTTCACCATGGCTAGGTGTTCCTTCATTTTGTCAAAAGCCTTCTTGATGAATAGTGGGATGTGGCGTTTTTTTCCAGTTAAGCCCTTCACGTCCACGCTTCCGTCTTCTAAAACGCCTAAATAGTTCTTTTTGCGGGAGCTGAAGACTGCGTAGCGGTAAACCTTGTCCACGTCTAAGCCCATTTTAAGCGTTTTTTCAGCCCATTCTTCAAGGGCTTGTATCTGCTCTTTTGTCGGGTTCTTCAGGAAAACGCTGTCCGTATCGCCATAAAGCACTTGAATGCCCAGTTCCTCCGCTTTCTTGATTATTTGGGTTATGGAGTGTCTTCCAATGGCAGCGGTGGCTTCAGCTACCGGCGGACAATAGAGGTCGAAGGTTTCTGCGCCGAAAACCCCGTAGCTTGCGTTTAAAATTACTTTTAAAGCGCCTTGGATAATGTTGTACCAGCTTCTAAGCTCCAGCGGAAGCGTCTTGTCTTTTGACTTGGGCTTGTACCAGTAAACCCGCAAGTCTCGCAGTGCACCGATTAAGAGGCTTTCTAGGGCGCGTTTTTTGCGGCAAACCCAGTGGGGCGTGTCTGGCACAAGGTTTGATTGGCATTCCGGATGATTGCATAAAATTGTTTGGTAGCCGAGATTCCAAACCTTTATTATGGATGGGTATAGGCTTGGGAAGTCCATGACAGCGACATTAAAGTGGACGCCGGGCACTGGCTCAACGACTATGGCGCCCTTATATTTTTTGCCCTTAATTATGGCTTTTGTGGCTGTTTTTCCCTTCAAGGCTAGGATGTCTTCTGCGTTTGGAATCAGCATGCCTCTTCTGCGGTGTTCACGGTGCATGAAGTTTCTTATCCAGCGGGAGACTCCTTGACGACTCACGTCTTCCATAGGCATGCTGCTTATTCTAGCCAAAACGAGAATCAACTTCAAAACAAGCTCGTCGTCGAAGCTTGTAAGCTTATAGGTGATTTCCGCGTCTCTGAAACAGTATTTTGCAAGCTCCGTGTACGTTAACTCGCCTATACTCTTTTCCAAGGGGATTTTGTCCAACCCTATTAGGGCTTTTCCAACATCGCCTAAGGTGACGTCGCGGTAGCGGTTGTTGAAGGCGTAGATCTGAATGGAACGGTTGAAGAAGAACTTGTAAAGGTCTATGTGCACCCCGTACTTCAACAAGCAGACGCGTTTTCCAAGCTCTATTGGGATTTCATCCCTCTTAAAGCCGAATTTTTCCGCCCGGTGTGCCAAATACCTCAAGTCAAAGTCGTCGCCGTTAAAAGTTATGATGAATGGGTAGTCCCACAAAACTTCGAAAACAGTCCGTATTAACTGTTCCTCAGAGTCAAAAAACTCCGTCTTCACGTCTGCCGGCAAATATTCCGCTCCTTCGCGAACACCTGCCCGTTTTAAAAGAAGCACCCGTTTTTGCCCGTCTGAGCCATAGACTGAGACGCAGACTATTGGGTATTCTGCAACGCGGGGGTCCGGCATACGTGTGGGAATGGGCGACTGCACTTCAATGTCTATGGCGGCGTAGCGAAACTTAGGCGCCGGATACTCTAACAGCCTAGCCCACTGCTCGATGTATTCAAGCTCCTCGGCAGACGCATCCTTAAAAGTGCTAACTATCTGTTTGACCATGTTTTCCGCTTCATTCAGAAATGTTTGGACTAAACTGCCATTTTTAACCTCGTAAACCATGCCAGGCAAAAGCCCACGGTCATAAATGTAGGACTGGTAATACTTTATTTTGGCTTCCCAAACCTTTACAGACTCAGCTGGCACCGGCACAATTTTTGGAAAATCTTCCGGAATAACGTCCCTAATACAGCCCTTTGGACGTCCGCCAATCGCCAAGGGATCTTTAGCCACAACCCTTGTAACCGTAACCGTTCTGTCCAAAAGGGGATCGTACTTTTCCTCGATTTCGAAATGGTCAAAGCCTGGATGCTTAACCAAGCGGTCAATTTTCTCCAGTTCAAGAGGTGAAAGATTCGTGTAGCAATATGGCTTATGCCCAGTATTATCGTACCAGAAGTAAATTCGCCCTGAAACGGGCTCGTAAAGTTTTATCACTGCTTTTCCAGATTTTCCGTCGTAGGTGGCTGAAACAAAATAGGATGGTGGAAGATTTTCTGGGGCTTCAAAACCCCGTCGCTGTCGCTCTTCTTCTAAGGCTTTTGTGAAGGGTAGAGCTTCCACTTCCTCTTTTTTGGGTGTAGTTGTTTCAATTTTTGAGAATTCGTCGAGTCGTTTCTGTGTCAGCTTCATTCCTTACCTAACCTTTAATATGTGTTGGGTAGACTAAAATCTTACTAAGCCCTTTCCAGGCGGGCTGTGAAGCTTGCTTAAGGAAGCTTGGACGTTAGCCATTGAAGCCCTAAGCTGGATGGAAAAAGAGCGTGTAAGCGAACGCCTAGCCTTGGCTCGGACAGCCAAACAGTTGGAAATAAGCGATGTGGACGCTTTACGTTTGGCTCATGGGCTTGTATGCGAAACAGTGCGCCGCCGAAACATGATAGACCGTTTCATAAACGAAATTTTGAAGCCAAAAGCCCTAAGCGATTTTTCCTTTGGCGTCCAGTCTTTTTTGAGGCTTTACGTTTACCAGACTCGAGTAGCGAAAAACTGGGATAAAGTGGACCTGGATGAAGCCAAAAACTTGGCTGGGCTGGCGCGTTCAATTTTAGGATGGCGAACCCTGCAGCCTGTTGAACCCTATCTTGGGCTGTTGTTGACTGAGAGCCCAAATGTTGTGTTTAAGGGTGTGGGCGACGAGGAGCGGGTTGGGCTTTTAACTTACCATCCCACTTGGTTTGTGCGATATTGTTTCCGTTTGTTCGGCAGAAGGGAAGCCCTAGCCTTTTTGGAGGCAAGCGCCAAAACCCCGCCCACGTACATACGATTGAACACCATTAAGGGAAGCGAAGAAGAGATTCTGAAAAGGCTTGGAGAGGAAAAGGTTAAGGTGGAAAAAGTTGAGGGGATACGCCACGCCTACAAGGTTTTAGCCGCTAAGCAGCCCCTAACAAGAACCAAAAGCTTCCATGAAGGCTTGTTCTACATCCAAGACAAGGCTAGCTGTTATGCGGCTGAAGTGGCAGATCCAAAACCGGGCATGGTAGTATTAGACGTTTGCGCGGCGCCCGGCGCAAAAACCACTTATCTAGCTCAGCTTATGCAGAACCATGGCGTAATCTACTCCGTAGACTATTCAAGGCGTAGAATGGGCGTTTGGAAAAACGAGGTCGCAAGAATGGGTGTTTCCATAGCTGAGCCAATAATTGCGGACGCGTGTAATCCGCTACCAGTTGCCGTTGAAGCCGACATGGTGATTTTGGATCCGCCGTGCACAAGCACCGGAGCTTTCGCGAAAATTCCATCCGCCAAATGGAGGCTTACGGCGCGTTCAGCTGAGAAAATGGCTGAAATCCAGTGGCAGATGCTGGAAAACAGTGCAGAAAAACTGAAGCCCGGCGGCGCGCTGGTTTATTCCACATGTAGCATAACCGTCGAAGAGAACGAGATGTTGATTGAACGTTTTCTGAAATGGCATCCGGAATTCCAACTGGCTGAAATAACGCCAAAAATTGGGCTGCCGGGACTTCGAGGCTTAACCCAGTGCCAGAGGCTTTACCCCCACATCCACGAGTGCAACGGCTTCTTCATAGCAAAACTGTTAAAGAGCAAAGCATAAACAAGAACAATACGTTGGAGGCATGCAGTTTGAAAGGATGTAAACTCATCGGCAGAATCGTGAAAGTGGAAGGCAAATGCCCAGCAAGACACTGTGTCGGGGAAGAGTTCGACTTAACCCTTTACTCTGAAGAGGAAGACAAAACCTTCCGAACACCCAACATTTGCGGTTTCCTCTACAACGTCATCTTCCCATACCTAGTCGCCTTACAGTTTGGCGGAGTCTTCCCATGGGAAAAAGACAAAGACCTCTACACAGCGGGCTGTCCAGACCAAGGAAAAGTCATAATAGAAATCAGAAGAGTCAAAAGCGGAGAGTAGGCTTATTCTACCCGTAATACTTATAAGCATTACTTTGATACATACTTTTGGTATATCCATGACTGAGAAAAGCGTAATTACTATTAAAATTCCATCAGACTTGAAAAAGAAAATGAGACAGTTGAAAATAAACTGGAGCGAATACATCAGAAACGCCATCCAGAAAAAACTGGAAGAAGAAAGGAAAAGAGCAGCTTCAGTAAAGCTTGACGAGATAAGGGCTAGAAGCAAGCCAGTGGCAACGGACGAGCTTGTAGCCTGGATAAGGGAATACAGGGAGAGATGAAATGCCGCGCTATGTGGTTGACGCCAGCGTCGTTGCCAAGTGGATTCTCTCCGGCGAACCTTACCAAGAAAACACTGCAAAATTAAAGGAAGATTTTGTAGCCGGTCAGGTGGAGTTATGTGCGCCAGCCCTTGTTGTCAATGAAGTTGCAAACGCTCTCTGGCGGGCAATAAAGCTTGGGAGAATAACTGAAAACGACGCAAAAGAAGCGTTGAAAGCGTTGGGAGAAATGAAAATCGAACTTTACCAATCCTACTGGAATGAGGCGTGTCAAGAACTGAGTATTGCTTGCAAGCTTGGTCTAACAGTCTATGATGCGGCATATCTCTTTCTCGCGGAGAAAACAAGAGCCAGCCTTATAACGGCTGATGAAAAACTATACGAAAGTGCAAAAGCCCATTTCAGAATTCTCCACATCAAAGACTATTTATGACGGTGTCTCCGCGATTTTTGGATGCTTGCTAACAACTCGAAAATGACTTTTGCCGCTTGGACCGCTGTAACTCCGAAATCATAGTTTGGGGCAACTTCCACAACATCGAACCCCACAACGCGCTTGCCGCATATGCTGCATAAAATGTCCAGAAGTGTGGCTGTGTTCAAGCCGTCTGGTTCTGGGTTTTGCGCTGCTGGGGCGTAGGCTGGGTCGAGAATGTCTATGTCTATGGAAATGTAAATGTGCCTGTATCCCCCAAGTTTTTCCCTAAGCCGTTCTGCTGCTTTTTCGCTGCCCATGGCTCTTATTTGATGGGATGTTAAAAACTCTATTCCTGCTTTTTTCGCGTAGTTAAGTTCCTCTTTGCAGACGGCTCTTGTTCCAACTTCTAAGACTGCGGCTGGTTTTAGTTGCTCGTTTATTCTCCGCATGAAGGTGGTATGTGAAAGCCTTAACCCCATGAACTCGTCGCGAAGGTCGAGGTGGGCGTCAAAACTGACAACGGCGGTTTGCGAAAGGTCGCCTCCCAACCCCTTTAAGACACCCATAGTTATGGTGTGTTCGCCTCCAATAACGACGGGCATTTTGCCAGCCTCCAAAATTTCGCCGACAACTTTTGCCAGCCTATCAAGTGTCTGCTCTGTGTCGGTGGAAACGTGTAAGTCGCCTAAATCATGGATTCGCATGTCTTCCACGTCGATGTCGCTGCGGAAACTGTATGTTTCAATGTTTAGGGAAGCTGCCCGAATAGCGTTTGGTCCAAAACGTGCTCCGGTTCTAAAGGTGCTTGTGACGTCGAAGGGCACCCCTAAAACCACGTAGTCAGCCTCTTCAAAGCTTTTCTGAAAACCGCTGAAAACGTTTGATTGGGAAACAAAAAGCTCTCTGTAACCCATTTGCAGTGCTTCCTTTAGCTTTTGCTGTAACATTCATCCTTTAAATTCTAAAACTCTTTCGCTTCGGCAAAGGGCTGCTATACGCTTGAAACCAGAAATGTTGCGGCTGCTTGAGTGCGTTTACGCCTTTTCAGATAGTAGGCTGTTGAAGCTAGTATGGCGAAGATGGCTAGCACCGCTAATAGAAGCCAGTATAGTGAGATGCCAGCGAAACCACCAGCTGTAATCGCCTTAACGGTGTAGTAGTTTTCCCTTGACCTTGCAATGTTCCCAGCGTTGTCAACACATTCCACATAAAAAATCACCGTGGCGCCTTCCTCAAATCCTTGAATAGTGGCTATCCAGTTGCCGTTCTCCAAAGCCATGGTTGTTTTCTGCCACTCTTCACCAAGACGCTTAAACCATAAGAAGACGCCTCTAATTCCGCTGCTGTCCTCAGTTATTTGGGCTGAAACAGTCACCGTTTCGTTTGTTGTTGGGGTTTTAGGCGTCCACGTCACACTGTTTATTGCTGGCGCTGTGTTATCCACAAAAACTGTTATCTGTTTTTCAGCCTTGTTTCCAGCCTTATCCAAAGCCATCAACGCGATTTCATGTTCGCCGTCGCCGAACTCCGTGGTGTTCCACGCGTAAACCAGAGTTTTTGCTCCCACCGCTTGGACTAAGCCGTCTATTTTCAGCTCCGTATATTCAAGGTTGCCGTCGTCGGCGCAAGCGTCAATAAGCACCAGCCCGCTGACAACACCATTGTCTACGGGCTTAAGAATTTCAACAATGGGCGCCGTGTTGTCCACGGTTATGGAGATAGTGTTTTCCGCTTTGTTTCCCGCCTTGTCTACGGCCTCCAGCCTCAGTTCGTGAACGCCGTCGCTAAGCAAGGTGGTGTCAAGCGCATGTGCATGTGTGCCCGTTTGGTTCCATAAGGCCAAAACCACCCCATCAAGCGCCAGTCTAGCTTCACAAAAATTATCGTCATACACGTAAAATTTGACATCCACCGTTTTTGATGCAAAGCTTCCGTTTTGGGGCGCGTGGAAAACGGCGACTGGCAAGTATTGATCTTCAACTTGATAGGCGTACACGTCTAGGGATGCAATGTTTCCAGCATAGTCAACAGCAGACACCTTGTACTGAACAATTGTCCCATACGGAAACGCTGGAATCGCCGCCCTATACAACGCTCCGTCTGGCTCCATAACAATCGTCGTAAGGTTTCCGTCTTTCCAATAGGTTAGGCATAGCTTTTTTAAACCGCTGGCGTTGACCGGTTCCGTTGCGTTAGCTATCACTATGACGGTGTCGTTGTAGTTGGGTGTAGCTGGAATCTGCTGGATATAAGTTATGACTGGAGGGTGAAAGTCGCCAACAGTGTAAGCGCACTCGCTGGAACACGCCTTATTTCCAGCCCTATCATAGGCGCAAACCTTGTAGACTACTGTTGTATTGTATGGTAAGGCTGGAATCTCAGCGTAGAATAAACTGCCATTCCTGTTCATAACCATTTCAACCGTCTGCTCCCCGTTAACTGTGCAGTATAGAGTTGCCTTGGCAACACTGCTTCTCAAATCCGTAATGTAGGCTAAAACTAAGACGCTATCCTCATATTCTGGATTTTGCGGGTGCCGCATAACCCAATGAATTTTTGGAGGTTTGCGGTCTCGGCGACCACACCCGCTGGCAAGCGGCGCATAAACAGAAACAACAATCAACACCACTACTAAGAGGGTGGTAAACATCATGTAACGTTTAGTTTTGTGCATGGTCTTCTCCTTTTCTCCAATAGCAAGGCGGACAAATACCTATAAAAGGTGTATTTCAAAATGGAAAATATCAGCGAAAATGTAAAACAATGTCTGAAAAGGCATATAATTTATTAACTAAATGTTTCTGATAGATGCGTTAACTTGGAAGGCTGACCCTATGAGTTTAAAATCAAAGTTAAAAATTGAAGATGCCGGAATCTTCGCTGCATCCATCTTCCACGTAGCCGTGGGCGTTATATGCTTCGTTGTTCTTGCTACCGTTGACTTTGGACTTATTCATATAGGGCTTGTTGGCATAATCAGCTTAGCCACAGCCTACGGGCTGTTCCGGCGTAGGCTTTGGGCGTTATGGAGCATCTTCGTAGTCTCTTTTATGGCTACTGCTCTAGCGTTTTCAATGCTTTACTACACCGTTGGAAGCAACATTTTGCTAGACGCAGCCATGATTGTTTACTTGGTCTTAACGTGGATATTCACGGTTTATGTAGCCTCAAAAAGAAGTAAACTTGAATTTTAGGCTTAAATCCGCCTTCTACGCTCTTTTAAAAAGGTGAACTATAACCTCCTCATTTTCGTCTAAAAATTGCCGGTTTTCTGGAATTTCTATGAAACCGTCAGCTTTCAAAAGGGTTGTTATGGCGCCCGAAAGCCCTGTTGGAACGGGTTCCGCCACCAAGCGGTCAGCCTCCCTTTTGAGCCTAACAGTGATGAACGTTTTCCTCCCCCTGGCTGGGAACATCCGCGTGGAGGCAAAAGCCTTAACTGTGGCGTACTCTGTGGGTGTTTTTCCCGCCATGCGCTCTATTACTGGACGCACAAGCAAATGGAAAATGAGTAACGCCGAGGTTGGGTGTCCAGGCAATGCGAAAATGGGTTTTCCATCAATAACCGCCACTGTTGTTGGTTTTCCCGGTTTGACAGCTATTCCGCAAATGATGACGCCGGGTTTTCCAAGCCGGCTCAGCGTTGTTGGCATGACGTCTTTTGGACCGACGGAAACGCCGCCAGAGGATATGACCACGTCGGCTGTGGCTAACGCCTTTTTTAACGCTTTTTCAAGTTCCGTAGAATCGTCTGGAAAAACTCCAAGGTAGACTGGTTTTCCACCGCTTTCTTGGACGGCGGCGCTTAGGCTGTAGGCGTTTATGTCGTAAATTTTCCCAGGCGCAAGGGGCTTGCCGGGCTCCGTTACTTCCGCTCCCGTGGAAAGTACAGCCACCTTTGGAATCTTGTAAACTTTTACCTTGGCACGTCCAATGGCGGCTATGGCGCCTATTTCCCGCGAGGTTAAAAGCTGCCCTTGCCGCGCTAAGGTTTCGCCTTTCTTTATGTCTGCTCCAGCCTTCATGATGTTTTCGTCCCTTGCCACAGCCGTGTAAACGTAGATTTCGCCGTTTTTCCGCTCAGTGTCTTCAAACATTACAACGGCGTCCGCTCCATCTGGTATGGGGGCGCCGGTCATTATTTCTGCGGCTGTTCCACGTTCAACTTTGACTTTTGGTTTTTCTCCCACATTCACCGTACCGCACAGCTTAAGTTTCACGGGTTTGTTTTCGTCGGCTCCGAAAGTGTCTTCGGCTTTTACTGCGTAACCGTCCACTGTTGAACGGTTGAATGGCGGGATGTCGATTTCCGCTGTGACATCTTCGGCTAAAACACGGTTGTAAGCCTCTAATAGGGGGATTTCCTCCACTCCTAAAGGTTTAGCCTCAAAACATTTTTGGATTGTTTGCTTCGCCTCTTCGAGGGTTAACAGCCTTCTAAACATTTTCGCCAGCCACCTCCATTATGTCAAATAGGTGCACGAGCACTGTTTCGCCTTCTTCTAAGCCTTCGCGGTTTTCTAGAACAACCACATACCCGTTAGCCTTAGTCATGGTGGAAATTATGCCGGAGCCTCTTGCGCTTATGGGTTCGGCGTAAAATTCGTCGTTCCGCTGAAAAACACGCACCCGCACAAAGGTTCGTCTGCCAAGAGCCGTAGTGGTTCTCCGCGTCAACCTAGCCTTCACAACGGGTCTAGATTCGTGTTCTGCCCCTAACATTTTGAGAATTAATGGTCTAGCGAAAACTTCAAAGCCGAACATGGCGGCGACGGAGTTGCCAGACAAAACTATTATGGGCTTGTTGTCTATCACGGCGAGGGCTGTGGGCATGGCTGGGCGCATGGCTATCCCATGAACTATTACGCCGGGCTTGCCGAGGCTGTTTATGGCTGTGGGAACAAGGTCTGGGGCGCCGACGCTTGTGCCGCCCGTTGTCACAATCACATTCGCCCTCTCCATTCCGAATTTTATTTTTTCCGCGATCTCGTCTACGTCGTCTTTTGCTATTCCTAAGTCAACTGGTTCGGCGCCAAGCTCACGGCAAAGCGAAGCAATAACCAGCCTGTTAGCCTCATAAATTTGGTCTTCTTTTGGCGTTTGCCCAACCTCCACGAGCTCGTTTCCGGTGGCTAAAATTGCTACTTTCGGTTTTTCATATACGGGTATGTGGCTTCTGCCTAAAGCGGCTATAAGCCCCAGATGGTGGGGTTTTAGGCGTGTTCCAGCCTTAACCGCCACCTCGCCTTTTGCCACATCTTCACCCTTCTTTGAAACATTTTCACCCGGCGCGATAGCAGCTAAAACCTCTATTTCGCTGTCGCTTACGCGTTTAGTGTGTTCCAGCATTAAAACCGCGTTTGCGCCCTTCGGGAGAGGTTTTCCAGTCCAAACAAGTTTGGCTTCCCCGCTTTTCACCTCTTTGCCTTCTGTCAATTTCAATTTTTTCGGTTTAAACTGTGAAGCCCCAAAAGTGTCTTCAGCTTTAACCGCATAGCCATCCACAGCTGAACGGTTGAATCTTGGCAAGTCTTCCTCTGCCACAACGTCTTCAGCTAAAACTCTGTTAAGCGCCTCGCTCAGCGGAACAATTACAGTTTTCCTTTCAATTTTTAAATTGTTGAAAAAGGCTTGTTTTGCCTCCTCGATTGTTGCAAGTTTTTGAAAGCCTTTAAGCCTAACCAGAAGAGACACCTAAAAACAGCACACATGCTTCATTGAAAAATGTATCGCCAAACCTTCCCAAAACGGTTCATGCAGCCAACTCTTTTCGGAGGATATCCCGCATCTTGATGGCGTCAACATCCAACACAGGGCTTTCGCTTATTATGACTGGAGTTAGCTTGAACTCTGCGATGACTTTTGCAAGTAAAGCGAAATCGGGTCCGTATTCTGCCTCGTCCAGCGTATGATGGCATTTTTCGCCTTTCTCTGTAAACTCAACTTTGGTGAAGTGGCAGTGCATGTTTTTGACGGATTCTGTTCCCAAACGCTTTTCAATGGTTTCCACGACCCGTCGAAAATCTTCGACTGTCTTGAACAAGCCCTTCTCTCTTGCGTGCAAGTGCGCCCAGTCTATCACTGGCTGAGTTTGCTCAACCTTTTCACAGAGAGCTAAAACTTCCTCAAGGCTTCCAAGCTGGGTGAGCTTCCCCATGGTCTCTGGACCAAGCTTGACGTTGCCTATTCCAAGAGATTTCAGCCTTTCAACAACATCCTTTAAGGCTTCCAAACAGTTGGCAAAAGCCTCTTTGGGCGTTTTCTTGCCGTAAAACCCGGGGTGAAAAACAACCGTTTGGGCTTGCATCCACTGGGCGGCGGTGGCACACGCCACTAGACGGGCTTTGCTGGCTTCAACAGTTTCCTTATCGCCGCAAAGGTTTATGAAGTAGGATGCGTGAAGACTGAGCAAAACATCAGTTTCCTTAGCTTTTAAACCAAACTTTTCCGCGTCATCCCTCCGTATTTGGGGTTTTACACCCCATCGAACCGCCTGATACTCAAAAGCGTCAAGGCCTTCTTCCCGCAAAAGTCTGGGAACATCCATCAAAGTGGCCTTCAAGGCTTTAAAGCCCGGAGGGACTCCTGCCGGACCAAATCTTGGACGGTCAACCATCCCTTAATCCTCTAAACTTTCCTATTTCCTTTTGAAGCGATAACTTTTACGCGTATAAGCCCCGTATCCCAAAACTGCCAAAGCGGAAAGCCAAGCTGCAAGGTTCTGGAAAACCAGGTATTTGCCGGCTGGGGGTAAGTCTGCTAAAGGCTTCGTTAAGGCACCGAGGGCTGAAATGAAACCCCTAAAACTTGGTGCGGCAGATCTTATGGCGCTGTCTATAGATGAGCATAACCATCCGACTGGCGCGACTGCTTCAGCGAAGCCTTGTAGGGCGCTGTTGACTGCCACCACAAACCCGAGGATCTGGGGGTTATTTCGGTAAAGGTTTGCAAAAGTTCCGTATACAAGCCATGGGTTTGCCAAAACCGAAAACAGCAGGGCTAAAGCGAGAAAAACAAGCAAAATTGTTACGGTGCTTTTCACGGTCGCCCTTGCAAAACTCATTCTACTCCCAATGTACGAGACACCTTTAATCCTCAATAGTCTAGCCTTCACTCTACCCAGAAAACCGCTTATTCTACTTTTCAATCCTATTGCCTTTTTCTCCGAGGCCTTCATTTTTTTGGCAGGTTGCTTAACCTTTTCCGGTTTCGTAGCGATGTATTTCACCATGCAGGTCCAGCTTGCAGCAAGCACTATGATCACGGAGATTGGAACTAGGTGAAAGAGGGGGCTAACCGTTAAGCCCAACCATGGAATCTTGAAGCCAGCCTCGTCCCGCACTCCGATGCTTATTGCATAGACGATGATTAAACCCTCAACAAGAGCGGCTAAGACAATAAACATTATCAGTGCCGCAGCACCCTTTAATGTTGACCAGCGGAGCACGGGGTTTCCCTGGGGCTTCTGCGCAGCCAATCGATCACCACAAACTAAGCTCCATTGATATTCTAAACAAGTTATTAAAAAATGTGGCTGTTTCTGTATTGGCTATTGTATTGGAAACTCGTGGCCGCATTTTGGACATTTAGCGTATCCACACTGAACTGTGGATGGGCATCCCGAACAAGCGAAGGCTCTGCCGTAGGATATGTCAAACGTGAAACCGCAATTCGTGCAATGCACTAGCCTTTTCGCCTTTGTTTTAATATTCATCTCGCCGCCCTTCTTGAAAGAGCATGAGCAACAACAAAACTTTAAGCTTTTCTAAGCAACGCGTGTTTTAACGGAAGGTTTAAACAGCAAAAATAAATCTTATTAAATAAGTTTGAACCTTAAAATAGGCTTGCACGATAGGCTGGCGTAAGACTCTGATGCTGAAAACTGGAAAACAAGAGCGGCTTGAACTGTATAAGGAGCGGAATGTTCAAGTTTTTTTAGGCAAGTTTCTAAGCGGCGAAATAAGCGAGCTTAAACCAACCTTTGACCCTAAAGTGGGCTATAGGTATCCAGAAGTAGAGGCAATTTTGGAGGAAACTTCAAGCGCTGAAGAGTTTCTTGAAAGGCTTTATTCGGTTGGCATCATTGAAAGGAGGCTTTATGACAAGATCATCTATTGTCCAAGTTGCAGCTCGCAGAATGTTTCCACCCATTATTGTTGTCCATACTGCAAATCCTTTAACATTCAGAAAGGTTCCCTGATAGAGCATGTTAAATGTGGATATATGGATGTGGAGGCAAACTTCAGGAAAGGCGGAAAACTTGTCTGTCCCAGGTGCCGTGAGGAACTGAAAAAACTGGATGTTGACTATCGAAAGGCGGGTATATGGTGCACATGCCTAGAATGCGGCAAAAGCTTCGACATACCCGTCCCAAGACATTTTTGCAGAGATTGCCAATCCGAATTCACATTTGAAGACGTGGAAATTAAAGATGTTTACGCCTACAAGTTAAACGAGGATGTGAGGAGCGAAATAACCGCCGGATGGATTTTCGTCGCTCCAATAAGGGAGTTTCTAGCTGAAAACGGGTTTGAAGTGGAGGCTCCAGCGTTTATCAAGGGCAAGTCCGGTGCAAACCACATGTTTGACATAGCTGCCTACAAAGGAGGCAAAACCGAAAAAGTAACCGTTATGGATGTGGCGATAAGTACGGAAAACGCTGTGATGGAACAGCCAGTTATCGCCCTATTCGCCAAAATGTATGATGTTTCTCCGGAACACGCCTTTCTGGTAGCTATTCCAAAGTTAAGCGAAAACGCGAAGAAAATGGCTGAACTTTACAACATAAAGGTTATAGAGGCTAAAGATGCCAAAGAAGTGATGGAAGCTCTAAAAGAGAAACTAGCCAAAAAATAGGCTGAGCTTAGAAAGTGTCTATGTTGCCTCTTTCAGTGACAATTTTAACTATGAAGTCGCCTTGTGGAGGGGCAACGTCAACTCTTATGTAAGTTGCGCTTTCTCCAGGGTTTACGAAGAAGTCCGCGTCATAGCGCATGTGGTGGGTTACGTTGATAATCCATAAGGAGACTATGTGGGCTGTTGTAGCTCCGCTGTTTTTTATATCTAGGCGGATGCCGTTGAGGATGACGCGGACGCCTATGAAGTCAATGCAAACAAAGGTTTGGCTTCCGCTTGCCCCTTCGTCGCAGAACATTATCTGGACGGTGCCGTTGTCACTTATGTAGCGTGTCCAATTCATGTTTACGCTTACCGTATAATTGTTCCATTCATTGGCTACTGGTTGGCTTCCTCCTGTAAAGTTAAAGCCAGCGTCGCTGAAGCTTTCAGAGTTCCAGTCATACGCTTTTATAAACCAGCGTTCAGATGTCTCTGAAACATTGTACCTTACCATTATTTCTAAGCCATAAACACAGTTTAGCGGATATTCTGACAAGGCGATTGTGAAAATGTTTGAGATTTCGAGGCGGTAAACGCCCGGTGAAGTTATCTTTAGCTCAGTCAAGTCTATTTTGAGGTTGAATGGCGTTGCTCCTTTTCCGACGATTTTCATTTTCCAATTTCCATTAGCGTCTCTAAAGCGTGACGGATTGATTGTTATTGTTTGGTTAAGGGTCACGTCTTCCGTACCTATTATTACAGTTATGTATCCGTCCCCACTTGTGAGGTATCCATCAGCACTGTAATCGTAAAGCTGGAGTGTAATATTAACCAAACCTACTGTGGATGAGCAGTCCGCTGCCCAGACAATCTGTATCCAGTCTTGTGTAGTTGAGGTTCCCATGAACTCGACTCGAACATAGTTTTCCTCCGTACATAATAGGACACAGTCTATTTGCCAGCTGCTTTGAACAGTGTCACTTGTCTTTGTTTCGTCCACAAATCTGATTGTAAACGTGCTTGAGGTTAGATAGTCCGATACTGAAACGTTGTTCCATTGGTTTGGCGACAAAGCACTCGTGATTGTTGTCCAGCCCGTTTCAGTCCAAACGTCCACCCTCAAATTTTCAGAGTCAAGTGTGCCTGTGTATATGCATAAGTAGACGTTTTCTTGATTGTAATCAACATTTACCCATTGAACTTCAAGGTCAAGCTCGTAGTTTGGAGGTATAAGCTTAATAGCTACAATTTCCGAGTTCTTCACATAAACCGTCATCGCCGAGTTTAGTGTTCTGTATCTCGTCTTTATCGTGTGTGCGTTGTTGTCTAATGTTATGTTTTGCATGAAAACTTTTGGCACGTAGTCATTTGGGTCCTTAGGCCTAATCTGCTGTCTTCCATACACAACTCCCTCTATATCTAAAACTGTTTCATAATCGTATGACGTTGAGCTTCCACGTGTAACCATCCCGCCCAACACTAAATAATCTCCACCATTTCCAGATGGAATATTCAATGTAGTATAATCTACAAGAGTTGTAGAGGTTGTTGAAGCTTGTGTAACTGTTGAAGCTGAAAAGAAAGTGAAGACTCCAGTAAGTTTTATTGCAAGTAAACTGATGTACTGCCAGTCTGCACTTGGTGTTGTATCTATGTCTGCGATTTGAAGCTTGATGGAGTGCATCCCGGGAGAAAACTGTCTAACAGCCATAATAGCAAAACAATGTTCTTCGTTTGTGCTTGTGTCTTCTATACGTGAATAGCTCCATGCGGATTCTCCGCCAATCAAGTATGGAATGTATTCTGTGTCGTCAATAACTAGTCTAACTGAAACAGAGCTTGAGGTTGAGTCTGACTCTACTTTTGCAGACGCCCAAATTAGATAGTGGGCAGTTGATGTCGGATTTATCGTGATTTCAAAAGTATCCAGTTTATCGCCGTCACCCCAAACATTGTTTACATCTGTAATTTCTGCTGAGTGATAGACGTTTGGATATTCTGCGCCATTCAAGTTGTCAAGTCTAATAGCGTATATTCTGCCTCTAACCGCTGTTGTTGTTGCTGCTGCGTTTGAAGTGGCTATCTGCCACTTGAAAGTTACGCTGTTTCCAGTTCCATTGTAAATATAAGCGAACATTTGTGGCATAGTTTCAGTGTTTGCAACTCTTGGGCGGTCGATATATCTGGCGAGAACTGTTGAATCTTGAACAAACTGACACCACGCTTGATGATATGCAGTATGGCTGAAAGTCAATTCGATATATGCCAGAACAAAATACTTCGCACCGTTGATGGAAGTGAAAGTTAAAGACATGTAATCAACATAAGTTGTGGAAGTTGTGCTAAGTGGAGTATCTCTTGTGGCTAAATAATATTCCATTCCAGTGTTTGCTTCTGTCAAAACATCGTAAGACCCGTCTGGACCATATTTTAAAGCGTCAAAGTTGCTGTGTTGCCCAATATCTGCAGATCCGTCAACATTGCTCTGTTGATCAACGAAGTGCTCACTTCCAGCAGCGTAACTTCCGAAGACCATGTAAGCGCCGTTGTTGGTTTGCAAGTCTAGCAGTGATCCTGAAATGAGGCTTGTGCCTCCTATAAGGTTGTATGATGATGGATAATAGTGATTTTGGGTTGTTTCTGTTCCTTCCGTAAAGGTTTCATAGGAGCCGTCTATGGCTCTTGTATAAGCGTAAGAACCGCTGGTTATGCTTCCTTTCATTACCGTGAACTCGTTTTGAGCTGTTGACCATGCTGAACGTGTTAGGCGACTGACTTCTGTTATTTTTATCGATTCATGCATCCTTTCGATGTCCAACTGGTTCATTTGATAGTTCCACAACACCACGTTAGCAACTATAACCGTTATTAGGATCAGGCTTAGCATTACAACTAGGACGTTGCTCACTCCACGTTTTTCGCTTCTAAGGCGCCCTATAATAGTCTTCAACACTGTTCCCCCTAGAAGTTACAATTTTTATGCGGTATATGCCGCCGCTTTCCCATGGATATGTGATGTTTAGCCATCCATGGTCGCCCAGCTCTAGATCAAGCCTTGTAAAGGAGCGTGCTGGGGCATCGTTTATGTAGACCGCCGATATGGTGATTGAAACTTTTCCAGTGTTGCGGACGTATACGCTTATGCGGTTGACGCCGGTTTCATTGTTGAACCAAACATCCTCCACTATGAAGCGTTCTCCCATAATTTCCCTGAGGTTTGTGGTGACTACGTAGGTGGTGGTGGCGGCGGCTATTGACATGGCGGCCACAGCCACAACCATGAGCAGAAGGTTGCTTAGCACCGGGCTTACAGCATGCCTATCCACGAGAAGCCTCAAAAACAAACGCATGTTTGGCCGCTCCCTCCTATAGGAAGAGTTTTATGGCTATGTAGCCGCAGGTCATCAACGCCAAGCTGTGTTTTAGCCCTGCGCTTATGGTGCCCTCTCCCATTTTGCCAGCCACTAAACCGCCGAAAAAGGCTTGGATAACAGTCATGTGGAAAAATAGACGTTTAACCTCTTCAGGCGCCATTATAGCTGCGCCAAGCAGTGGCACGCCTTGCACGTCTATGAAGAAGGATTTAAACAATAGTACGATAGTGAATATGAAAACGAAGAAAGCCACATAGATTATGGCGATGTATGGGCGCGTCTGGTTTCGCCTTTCCTTATGAAGCAGTAATGTTGACTGGACAAACTTGCCCATGGGGTCAAAAACCTTCTCTACGTGCCCGCCTGAACGGTTTGCCTCAATGATGAGGGGGACTACCCTCTGCACAAGAACGGTGTTGACGCGTTTAGCAAAAGCCACCAACGCCTCTTCAAGGGTCATGCCCCAAGAAATCTGAGCAGTCATTTTCCGAAGCTCCGTCGTTAAAGGTCCAAAATCCCTTTTTGCTGCTTCTTCCAAGGCGCGGGGCAAAGTCATACCAGTTTCTTGAGCCTGCACTATGCTTCTGAAAAGGTCTGGTAAATGCTCGTCTATGGCCTTCCTCCATCTATAATCAACGTAATTCAGCACTGTGGGCGGAGTGAAAGCGGCCAAAATGGCGAAAAAGCAAAACTCGTCAAACGTCGGAGTTCCCCAAACTGCAAAAAAGCCGAGAAGGATTATGGCTACGGCTATCGCGGCTGACGTAACCCACACGAACTGCTTTACTTTTTTCTCTATTTTTGGCATGTTTTACCACTTTGGTGAGACGGAGTCCAAGATTATTAAGAACATTATGGAGCCCACCGGGATTCCCATGTATGTTATGAGGTTAAGCAACAAGTCTGGCGTTAGAAAGCCGAGGCTGCCGCCGCCCATCATAGCCATAACCGCAAGCATGATTATCAAAAGCAAAGGTCCAGTCACAAGCAAAGCCACGTAAAACTCTGAAAGGATGGATAAGGTGTCTGAAAACTTTCGGAGGCTTAGCCTCTTCAGCCTCATGTGCTGTTTAGACTTTTCCCTCAAATAGGCGGCGAGGCTGCTTCCAGAATGAATTGTTGAAATCAAACCTTCAATCATTTCTCGAAACAGTGTTGAAGGCGACCTTTTAGAAGCTTTTTCCAAAGCCGAAATTACGTCTAAACCAAAGATGTTGATGTCGCGGATTATATTTTTGGCTTCTTTCGAAACCGCCAAAGGAATTGGAAGATTTGACAATGAATAGAAGATTTTTTCAGGCGGTACACCAGCACTCGCCAGAATGGACATGTACCCCGTGGTGAAAGCCAGCTCGTCCTCTAGATCCCGTTTAATTTTGTCAGCGCGGTAAAGTGGGTAAACGTAAAAGCCTGTAACTGAAAAGGCGACTGCGAAAAGGCTGCCTCCAACACCAAATAGCAACGCTGGAAAGATCGGTACATTAAAGACGAAAAAGAGCACGCATGGAATGCACACAAGGGCTGCCAAGGCGGCTAAGGCTGTTGAAAAAACTGTTAGGCTAACATAAACCCTAAAATTGGTTTTAATCCCAGCCCTCTGCAAGTGCACACTTAAGTCTTGAAAAAGGGGCAGAATTGGGCCGATTTTTCCGCCGACAAGCCTGTAAGCGATGGAAGAAAAGCTTTCAGCCTTGAACTCCGCGCCGTGGTTGCCGCTTTCAATTGAGCTTTTTCCAGCGCTGACTTTTGGACTAAATTTTTTTAATTGTGAAAGCAGATTGTTGTAGAGTGTCTTGAAAGTTTCGGATATCTTCGCCTTTTTCATTTTAGTTCCATCCTTGCTTTCTGGAAAACTCTTGCTGGGTTGGCGTAGTATTCGCGGATTATGTTGGCTACTTCTGTGTGTCTACGGATGCCTTTCTTAACCATCCATTCGAGAACAGTTTTTCTGCGGTGAAGTTCTTGTCGGACTGTGTCCTCGCTTAAATCCATCTTTTTAATGTGTTCTTCAATGAGACTGCTGTGGCCCAGAAACTCGAACTTGTCGATTTTGGGTTTCCAGCGGAAAACCTCCTCCGTCGTTATGTTGCCTGTTTTCGCGTCGAGTCCGACAACCTCTGTTGCTGTGACAACTCTTCTGGCCGGTCTTCCCTCGATTTCCGTTCTCGTCATAACCAGTATGAGATCAATCATAGCTATAAGGGGCCTTGGGATATTCATTGGTTCGGATTCGAGACGGTTTATTACGGCTTCAACTGATTCAGCGTGGATGGTACACATGCCAAGATGCCCCGTTGCCATGGCCTGAAACAGCGTGTAAGCTTCTTCGCCGCGGATTTCTCCCACAATTATGTAGTCTGGCCTCTGGCGTACAGCGGCTTTCAAAAGGTCGAAGAGGGTTATAGTGCTTTTATTGTCGTAGCCGAAGCCCTCTCTAACGACGGATGGAATCCAGTTTTCATGGGGTAGGTTCAGCTCTTGAGTGTCTTCTACGCTTACAATTTTCATTTCCGGTTTGATAAACATGGATAGGCAGTTAAGCATGGTGGTTTTTCCGCACGCTATGCCACCAGCAACAAGCACTGAAGCGCGGTTTTCTATTATATACCAAAGGTAAGCAGCCATATCCGATGAAAGCGTTTTAAAAGCGATGAGATCCGAAATTGTTAGGGGGTCAACTCTGAAACGGCGGATGGTAAAGGTTGAACCCCTCCGGGTCACCTCGTTGCCATAAGTGAGCTGTACACGGCTTCCGTCGGGCAGTGTTGCGTCCAAGATTGGGGAGGCTATGGAAATGTTTTTGCCAGCCAAATAAGCTAAGCGAACTATGAATGAGTTTAGTTCCGACTCGTCCCCAAAGATTATGTTTGTTGGAAGCGACTCGTATGTTCTATGCCAAACATATATAGGTATGTTCACGCCGTCAGCTGAAATGTCCTCAATCATGTGGTCCTTCATCAGCGGGTCAATTTTGCCATAGCCAATAAAATCCCTTGTAAGATAGTAGAGAAGCTTATCAATAGATTCTGGCGGAATTTTTATGTGATATTTTTTGATCACATGTTTCGCTTTTTCGCGAAGATACTTCTCGGCTTTTTCTTTGGTTTCTATTTCCTTTAGGTTTACGTCTATTTCCTCCATCAGAATGGCTTTTACCTCTTTTAGACGTTCTTCCTCCTCTTTTGTTAGGGTGGGTTCTATGACTTCATAGCGGATTTTCTGGGTTTCTGGGTCCTTTACTATGGCAGCATAGACGTATGGCTCCTGGATTGGGTAAACTTCTTTAAAGACGGCTGGTCTTCTTTCTTTAGCCTCTAACATCACTCCGATTTCTGTTTTTTCGGCTGTTTTTGCTTCCTTGCGAGTTTTTGACATTCTTTTCCCTTTTTGTGGTTTAGAGCGTGGGCTGTTCTAAATAGTATACTATCGTAAGTCTTAATAAGCTATATGCACGCCCAATCTTTAACACACTTAAAACACAAAATAAACAAATACAAAACAGTTCGAGAAAAGAGGTTTACTTGTACCGGGCTCTTCTTTTTTGTCTCTTCTTCTTTTGCCTGCGCATCCTTTTCTTTTTCCATTTCGCTCTGATCTTTGCCACTCTCCTGAAGGCTTTATTCTATGGTGGCGTGTCTTCGCCTTAAGTCTTCTTCAGTTGTTCCCATGCGGTGCATAAGCTCCACTATTAAACTGTCAAGGAAAACCATACAGTTGTTCTCAAAAATGCTTCCAAGGGGCGTGAGCGGTTCTCTTTCGCCCATAAGCTGTCTAGCCAAATAATCCTCTTCTCGAGGCCATCCAGCCTTTGTTCTGCCCTTAACTGTGACAACGAGGTCGGCTATCTGTCCCAGTGGTGATTCTGGGAAAGATGTTATTGCCACAACAGTGGCGCCTATTTCTTTTGCAGCGGCGCTTGCTGTTAAAACCATCTTCGTTGTACCGGTGCCGGATATGGCGATCAAAACGTCTCCTTTTCCGGCTGCTGGTGTGATGGTTTCGCCTAAGAAGTATACGTTGAAGCCCAAGTTCATTAGGCGTAGGGCGAAGGCTCTGCCCACGAAGCCGCTTCTTCCCATACCTACAACGAAAATTTTCTTGTTCTTCGCTGCTAAAAGAAGCTGAATGAAACGTTCCACTTCGTTTGGGTTAAGATCTTCAATGGCGCCTTTTATTCCAGAAATGATTTCTTCCGCCGCAGCTTTCAGCCATTTCAACTTTTCAAGCCCCGCGAAAACCTCTTACACAGAAGTCTATGTTAAAAGTCTTGCGGTTAAACAGTTCCAGCTAAAAGTTCCTCTAGGCGTGGTATGTAGAGGTATAAACGGACAAAGATGGCTAAGGCTAGTATACCAACGGTTATGGCTGCGAAAAGATAGTCTTCGTAGCGGAGCTTCAAAACGTAAAGGTTTGTGCGTTTTTTGGTGGCGCCCCAGGCTCGGGATTCCATGGCTTCAGCCAGTTCAAGGCTTCGGCGTATGGCGCTTATAATCAACGGTATTAGTATTGGGATGTAGTTTCTAACCCTTTTCAGAAAGTTTCCCTTTTCCAGCTCTAAGCCCCTCGCCTTTTGGGCGTCCATTATTGTTTGGGCTTCTTCGGCTAAAACCGGAACAAAACGCACAGCTGTTGTAAATGCGAAGCAGAACTCGTAGGGCACTTTTGACTGTTCTAGGGCTAAACCCAAATGGTCCGGTGAAGTGGTTAGGAAGAATATGGAGAAAGAGCCAACCAACACCAGAAAACGCAAAGTCATGGCTAAAGCGTACTCTAAAGCGACAAATGTGACCACATAGCCGGAGCTAATAAAGGAGAAGATAAAGTTTGTAAGGAAAATTATTGAGGCTAGGAAAGCTGCACCCTTCACAGAGCGTATCCATTCCCTTTTCACCCTTGCAATGAGCACTAGGGGAATCTGCATGACAAAAAGCACTGCGAGGGGGAGCAGCTGCCAGAAAATTATCGCCACGGCAAAGATTACACATGCGTAAATGAATTTTACTCTGGGGTCAAGGTTGTGGATGGGCGAGTTAACCCTTCTAAAACGCAAGCCATCAAAAAAACTCATTGTTCCCGGCTCCTAAAAGTCTTTAGGAGGATTTCCCTCGCCTCGTAGACATCTATCACCTCTTTGGGAAATCCCAAGTCTGAGAGGTTTAAGAAGATTTGAGCTATCTGTGGCGGCACAAGGGACGCTTGCTCTAGTATTTCAGGGTTCGTGAGCACTTTTCGGGCTTCTCCGTCTGCGACGATTTTGCCGCCTCGCATGAGTACAACCCTTGGGTTACATTCAGCCACAAACTCCACGTCATGAGTAACAATAATCACGGTTTTCTTTTGGGCGTTCATTTGTAATATGAATTGGCGCAGCTTCTCCTTCTGCTGGTAATCCTGCCCGATGGTAGGTTCATCTAGAATCAGTATTTTCGGATCCCAAGCCAGCACGGAAGCCAAGGCTACGCGTTTTCTTTCACCGCCACTAAGCATGAAAGGCGAAGTTTTCCGGTACTGGGATAATCCAAGCAGGTTAAGCGCCCATTCAACACGTTTTTCTATTACGTCTTGGCTGAAGCCGAAATTTTTCAGGGCGAAGGCTATTTCCTCCTCTACGGTTTCGCAGAAAAGCTGGTGATCTGGGTTTTGAAAAACAAAGCCGACTTTTCGGGCTAGGGTTGCGACGCTAACTTTTGTTGTTTCCACACCGTCTACAAGCACTCTTCCCTTTGTCGGCTTCAACAGCCCGTTAAAATGTTTCACGAGAGTTGTTTTTCCAGCTCCATTTTCCCCCATGATAGCTACAAACTCGCCGTTTCGGATGGTTAATGAAACTCCCCTTAATGCTTCTACACCGCTTGGATAAGTGAAATGGACATCTTCAACTTCAATCATGCCGTCGTAGAGCCTCCCTAATTTTTTCCGCCATTTCCTCCGACGAGAGAGGCACTTTTCCACCCAGTTTTATCCCATCAGCCTTCAACATTTGGTAGAGGCGTGTGGCTTTTGGAATGCCAACCCCGATGAGGCGGGCTTCCTCAGAGCTTAAAACCTCGTGGGGTTCCCCGTCCAAAACAACTTTTCCATCGTCCATTATGATGATGTGGTCAGAGTATTTCGCCGTCAAATCCAATCTGTGCTCGACGAGAACTATGGTTATTCCAAGCTTCTTGTTCAGCTCGTAAATAACCTCAAATATCTTTTTGGCGCCCAATGGGTCAAGGAAGGATGTGGGTTCATCCAAAACTATTACTTCTGGCTGCATGGCTAAGACGGCGGCTATGGCTACTCGCTGCTGTTGTCCTCCTGAAAGCTCTGTGGGCGTTCGCTCCCGCAGTTCGTATGTACCGGTTAATTGAAGCGCCCAGTCCACCCGTTTGCGAATTTCATCTCTTGGCATGCCAAGGTTTTCCAGTCCGAAAGCCACGTCTTTCTCAACGGATAGGGCGAAAAGCTGGTTTTCTGGGTTTTGGAAAACCATGCCTACGTGGGTTGCCAACTCGTAAACTGGGTGTTCCTGCACTTTTAATCCAGCTACTGTTATTTCGCCTTTTAATTCGCCCTGATAAAAGTGGGGGATAAGCCCATTAAAACATCTACAAAGGGTTGTTTTTCCACACCCACTTGGACCAGTGATTAACGTGAATTCACCTTTCTCAATTTTTATGGAGACCTCCTTTATTGCAGGTCTTGTGGCGCCCGGATACGTGTATGTTAGATTTTTTGTTTCAATTATTGCCATAAGGGCTTTCCACGACACCCTAAAAGCTTTTCTCATTTAAGAGTAGCTACTTAAATTTAAGTCTGTCCTATCTGCTCCTTCAAAAGCTTCCAACATTTTTTAAGCCCAGCCTCAAGCTCGCCATAACCGTTAACACCAGCAGCAGTGGCGTGTCCACCACCCATGCCTCGAAGGTATTCGCCTAAAGGTTTGGCTATATCCCTACCCAAGTGAATGCCTGTTTTTTCGTGGAATTCTTTTGTGCAGCGGAGGCTTATTTCAAGGCTGTCGTTCTTCTGCCCAGCCACCACAGCCACGTGGGCGCCCAAATCTATTATTGCACGGGCAGCTGAGGCTTGATAGGCGCTTACGTGGGATAGAGCAATTATCCACTCGCCTATTTTGAAAAGTTTAGCCCTTTTACAAGCCTTCAGCCTCGCCACCCGCTCAGAGAAATCCATGGGAAGCGAGAGCATAGCCAAAGCTTCTTGGGCGTTAACACCCATGTCTACAAGCTCAGCAATAATCTTTAACGTTGAGGAGTTAGCCAAAACAAAGTGACGAGTGTCAAAGGCTATGCCTAGGAAAAGGGCTTTAGCCTCGTTTTCTCCAACCTTCACGCCCATTTGCCTATAAAAATTGTAGACTATTTCACATGTTGACGACACGTTTTCATCCGTTATGCAAAGCCTAGCCATTTTCTCAGTCTCCGGGTGAGCGGCATGATGGTCAACCACTATTAACGGAGCTTTTGAAGCTTTTACCTTCTCAGCTAGGTTGTCGAGCTGTTGAACTGTGTTCGTGTCTACAAGTATTATCACGTCTGCCTTTTCAACCTTCGGCTCTATTTCAACCGTTATTGGAAGGTTTTTCAAAATGTGTTTTGAAAGGCGGCTTATTCCTTGGGCAACTCCTATTTCCACAGTTATTTGGGGCTTATGCTGTCTTATCAGACTCGATAGGGCATAGGCTGAACATATAGCATCTGGATCTGCATTATGATGGCATAACAAGACAACGTACTTGGCGTTTCGTTCGTTGAGTATTTTGGCTATTTCTGCAAACGACACTTCAACTCCTCCAAGTATTTTTCGGCAGCGCTAAACGCCTCTTTCACGGCTTCATCTGCAAGTCGTTGAATGTCGAAGTCTTTCATGATTGGAGAAAGAGTTAACTCAACATCCACCGTCAACGTTAAAGGCTTCCCTTCTTCGGCTTCAATGTCAGCGCTTATGTTTAGGGTTTCCACCCGTTTAGGCGGAACCCTCGATAGAATATACCCTCGCGCGGCTTCCTCAGCCATCAAGCACAATTCTTCAATCTGCTCTGGCGTAAGCTCTGCCAATCTACGCTCTTCCAAACTTCCACCCAGAGACGGCCTTCACTGTTGCGTTCCCGAAACTGGCGACAAATCCTGTTGAAGCTTAGCCTGAAGCTCCTTCATTTGGCTTCGCAAGCGCTCCTCCTGCTTGCCCAAAACAGAAGCCCGCATGTTCAACAATTCTTTCCTCTCGTTTAAATCAGTCACAACCTTCGTCTTATCAGTTTTAACCATCAAAGAGCCTATAGACTTGTATATGACGGCGTCGTCGGCCACTTTTTGCAATTCGCTTAGGGCTTGTTCAATTTCCGTCAACTCCAGTTCCACCTGTTGTTTCTGAGCCAAAACAGACTGCAAAGTCTGTTGAAGCTGCTGAAGCCTCAAGAGACGCTCCTGAACATGTGGAGGAAGTTTCGCCAACTCTTCACTCAAATCTTATCCTTCCATCTCACAGCTTTACAACAAACCAATTAATTAAACATTTCCAAAGACACCGCGCAAAATAAAACAAATGTTCTTAACAACCAAAATACCAGAGAGGCTAGACTACTATTGGCTTCTCAAGTAACCATAAATTGTTGGAAATTCTAGAGGAGGCCCGTCAATTTTGCGGTTCACAGCCAGCACAAAATTGACATAAAACTACGACTTTTTTAACAGTTAATTTTAAACGTTTAAAGCCTTAAGATTATCAACTACATGTGAGGTGGAATTGCTGTGGTTAAAGTTGATGGATACGAAGTTCCAGAAGGCCTCTACTATTCTAAAGATTTTGAGTGGGTGAAAATTGAAGGCGACAAGGTGCGTGTTGGCATAACCGACTACGCCCAAAAACAGCTTAGAGAAGTTGTCTACGCAGAACTTCCAAGCCCAGGAACCACTGTAAAACAAAACGAGCCATACGGCACCGTTGAATCCGTAAAAGCCGTATCCGACCTAGTGGCGCCGATAAGCGGAACAATAGAGGAAGTGAACACAGAAGTCCAGTCCAAGCCGGAACTCTTAAACGAAGATCCGTATGGAAAGGGCTGGCTTCTCATTATAAAACCCTCAAACCTGCAGGCAGAGCTCAAAAACCTTATGGACTTTAATGCGGCTGTTGAATGGCATAAAAGCCTAGTTAAAGAAGGGAAGTAGCCCTTGCCAAGACGCATAGTGATAATTGGGGCGCATGCAGCAGGTGTTGACGCAGCATCAGCTGCCAGAAAAACAGATCGTACAGCCGAGATAACCCTAATAACCGACGAGAAATATGCTGGCTATTCCCGCTGCGGCTTGCCCTTCGTCATAGGCGGGCACATACCCAGCTTCAACAACCTCATAGTTTTCCAGCTAAGCTACTTCCAAATGATGAAACTCAACCTAAAAACAGAAACAAAAGTCACAAAAATTGACACTGGAAAAAAGACCGTTTTAACCGTGGACAAAAACGGCAACACGGAGGAAATCCCTTACGACAGCCTTATCATAGCAGCTGGCGCAAGCGCCTTCACGCCGCCAATAAAAGGGCGGGAAAAACAGGGCATTTTGCCTTTAAGAACCATTGAGGATGGACAGCGAATAGACCAAGCCATCCGAGAAGGCGCCAAAAAAGCCGTGGTTATGGGCGCTGGTCTTATAGGGCTGGAAACAGCTGTCGCCCTTCAAGAAAGAGGTTTGCAAGTGACCGTTGTGGAAATGTTGCCACAAGTTTTGCCAGCCATGCTTGATGCTGATATGGCTAAAATAGTTCAGGAAATGTTGGAACAAAAGGGCATAAAAATATTGACAAACAAGCCTGTTGAAGAGTTTTTAGGCGTAGATAAGGTTACTGGCATAGTGGCTGGGGGCGAACAGATAAACGCAGACCTCTTCGTAAGCGCTTTTGGAGTGAGGGCGAACACTCAGCTCGCCGTGGATGCTGGAATAGCCTTAGGCGAGACGAGACTCATTAAAACAAACGCCAGAATGGAAACAAACATCAAAGATGTTTACGCGGTGGGCGACTGTGCAGAATCCATCAACATAATAACCCAAAGACCAACAGTCCAACAGCTTGGAACAGTCGCCGTAAGACAAGGCAAAGTTGCCGGAATAAACGCAGCCGGAGGCTACGCCACTTTTCCAGGGGTCGTCGGTTCAGCGGTTACAGAACTTTATGATATGCAGATTGGGGCAACGGGCCTAACAGAAGCAGCAGCCAAAAGAGCCGGTATGGAAGTCATAACAGGGACAATAACCTCTAAAACAAAGGCAGACTATTATCCGGGAGCTTTGCCAATAAGAGTAAAACTTGTCGTCGAAAAAGAGTCTCAACGCATAATTGGCGCCCAGGTGATAGGCGGAGAAGAAGTAACTCAACGCATAAACGCGGTTTCTTTCGCCATACAAAAGCAGATGACTGTGCGGGAATTGGCGAAGGCAGACACCGCTTATGCACCGCCGCTGAACGAGACTTGGGAGCCTCTTGTTCTAGCTGCTGAAATGGTGTTGATGAAACTCCGCTAAATTCCCATACTTTCTTTTTATTTTGCGTCGGAAAATTAATTAATAGAACGTGTTCCATTAATATCCGAAATTTAGCGCGAGATGGTGATTTAAATGGCAATAAGAGTGGGCATAAACGGTTTTGGAAGAATTGGGCGCCTTCTATTCAGAGCCGCCATCGAAAGAAAAGCGAACATAGACTTTGTGGCTGTGAACGACTTGGCAGACGCGAAAACCCTAGCCCACCTACTGAAATACGACTCAGTCCACGGTCCCTTCCCAGGCGAAGTTAAAGCTACAGAAAACAGTATTATAGTGAATGGCAAAGAGTTAAAGGTGCTTTCACAAAAGGACCCAGCGCAGTTGCCGTGGAAAGACCTAGACGTTTACCTTGCTGTAGAATCTACAGGTCTTTTCACAAAACGTGAAGACGCGGCAAAACACCTCCAAGCAGGAGCTAAAAAGGTTCTGATATCCGCCCCGGCTGAAAATCCAGACATAACAATTGTTTTAGGCGTAAACCACGACAAGTACGACCACAATAACCATCACATACTTTCAAATGCTTCATGCACAACCAACTGTGTAGCGCCAGTAGCCAAAGTGCTACATGAAAATTTTGGTGTAAAAGCCGGATTAATGACAACAGCTCATGCCTACACAAATGATCAACGTGTCCTAGACTTGGTGCACCGAGACCTTCGAAGGGCAAGGGCTGCTGCGTTAAACATTATTCCAACAACTACGGGAGCGGCTCGAGCCGCCGGCTTGGTCTTGCCGGAGCTTAAGGGAAAACTTGACGGATTAGCCCTTCGAGTACCGGTTCCAAATGTTTCAATAACGGACTTAACAGCGGTTTTAGAGAAAAACGTCACGAAGGAGGAGGTCAATGCAGCCTTCAAGAAGGCGGCTGAAGGACCTTTGAAGGGCATACTTGCCTACACTGAAGAACCAATAGTCTCAAGCGACGTAAACCACACAACGTACTCCGCCATTGTTGACGGCTTGTCCACGATGGTTATAGGAAACCTCGTCAAAGTTTTAGCGTGGTACGACAACGAGTGGGGCTTCTCCTGCAGAATGGTTGAACTCATCGAACTCGTCGGGAAGAAAGCCGGTTTTTAACCTAGCAAAATTTAAAATTTAAAAACAAACCTCCCCTTATTTTTCTCTTCGCCAAAAGAGAGGGAAATGTATGGTTAAATTCCTAACCCTGGACGACGTAGACGTGAAAAACAAAGTTGTCCTCGTAAGGGTTGACTTCAACTCTCCAGTGGATCCCGAAACAAAAAAGGTTATAGATGACACAAGAATTAGGGCGCACGGCGAAACAACTATTAAAGAGTTAGCTGAAAAAGGCGCAAAAGTTGTTGTGCTGGCTCATCAAGGCAGGAAAGGCGACCCGGACTTTATACCTCTAAAACAGCATGCGGAAATCCTTGGCAAAGTTCTCAGCAAACCGGTAAAATTCGTGGACGATGTTTATGGAGAAAAAGCCAAAAAGGCCATCAAAGAACTCAAAAGCGGCGAAATCCTAGTCCTAGACAACGTAAGGAACTTTGCGGGAGAAACAAAAGAGGGAACACCTGAAGAGCACGCCAAATCAGAGCTTGTCCAAGCCTTGGCTCCGCTAGCTAACATATTTGTAAATGATGCTTTCGCTGCAGCCCACAGAGCCCACGCCTCCATTGTTGGCTTTACAGCTGTTTTGCCAAGTGTTGCCGGCCGCATAATGGAACGGGAGTTAAAATCCTTAAGTCGCGTGTTGGAAAATCCGGAAAAACCATGCGTTTACGTGCTTGGAGGCGCTAAAGCCGACGACTCCCTTGAGATTTCGAGGTATGTGTTGGATAATGGAATAGCAGACTATGTGCTCACGGGCGGCGTAGTCGGCCACGTTTTCATGGTCGCCAAAGGATACGACCTTGGCAAACCAAATATGAAATTCCTAGAGGAAAAGAAGCTGATGGGACTTGTTCCTGGCATAAAAGAGCTTATGAAAAAGTATTCTGACAAAATCAAGGTTCCAGCTGACGTAGCTATCGAAGTGGACAAAAAGCGCAAAGAAATTCCAGTTGAGCAGTTGCCAACAGATTATCCAATATTTGATATCGGCGCGAAAACTGTTGAAAACTATGCGAAAATCATACGGAGCGCCAAATCCATAGTGGTAAGCGGCCCCATGGGTGTCTTTGAAAACAGCGAATTCATCTATGGCACCAAAAGAATATTCGAGGAAATTGCCAAATCAAAGGCTTTTTCACTTGCCGGAGGAGGTCACACAATCGCAGCCCTACAAGAGCTGGGGCTGTCCAATAAGATTTCCTATGTAAGCACAGCGGGCGGTGCCCTAATAGAGTTCCTAATGGGCAAGAAGCTTCCGGGAGTTGTGGCTCTCGAAAAGGCGGCTGCACGAAAACCCTAACATTTTCCTCCTTTTATTTGCCAGTTATCTTCTCCAATAAATCAACGACTCTAGTTTCTTCCTGTCCTGTTTTATGCTGAAGCGCCTCGTAAATTTGCAAGGTTTGTTCTGCAGCTTTCTTCCAAGTGAAGTATTGTAAGACCCTTTTTCTGCCGTTTTCTCCCCATCGCTTGGCCCTTTCAGGGTCGCATAAAACCTCTTTTATTCCCCATGCTATGTCGGCTGGGTTTCCACCATTCACGTGAATGCCGTTCTGGTCTGGACCGAAAGGTACTACTTGCTCTCTGAAACCAACAACTCCTTGAGCACCCACAACCAGAGGTTTTTCCATGGCCATTGCTTCAAGGCTTACAATGCCAAAAGGCTCGTAGGTGGATGGGAAAACGCATAAGTCTGCCGCAGCATAGTGCAGAATGCGTTCTTTTTCTGGCACAAAGTCAAACCTGCATATCACATGGCTGCTTATCCCAAGCCTAGCAGAAGTTTCAATTATGTCGTTTTGTTGTTCGCCCTTACCCAAAATTACCAATTTAACGTTTGGATATTCCTCTAAAACCATGGGCATGGCTTGAACAAGATTTATCACACCTTTAACCCACGTTAACCTTCCAAGAAACAGAATCATCTTTTCTTCGGGCTTTATGCCATATTTACTGCGAACTGCTTCAACCTCTTCCTGTTTGCACTTTTTTGGATTGTAGCGTTCAGGGTCAACACCGTTCCATACAACGCTGATTTTTGTTTTGGGCCAGCCGTGTCGAATTATGTCTTCTTGCATGGCGTGGCTTACCGTTATTATTCTATCCGCCTTTTGCGCCATGGCTGATTCTAAGTGTGAAACAACCTCGGATCCTTGCCCTCCGCTTCTACCCCACTCCGTGCTATGAACGTGGAAAACGACTGGAACGTTTGTTTCATTCTTCACTATTATGCCAGCAATGCTGCTCAGCCAGTCATGCACGCACACAACATCGTAAACGAGCCCTTCCTTCTTCAACATGCTGTTTACAAACTTCGTTGCGCTCAAAATGTTGTATATGAAAATGTCATTAAACAAGCGGATGTTCGTACCCCACCTTTTCAAATCGTCAATGACAAACATGGGAAAAACGTTGCTGGCATCAGCTATAAGCGGCCTATGAACTTCAACACCTTTGATTATTTCCCTAGTTTTGAGGTTTCCAGGGTTAAGCGTAAAAACCGTAACGTCGTGGCCTAGGGCAACAAACTCACGAGTAATATATTCGGCATAAGTGCCCAAGCCACCTACAAGGGCGGGCGGATACTCCCAAACAAAAAATCCTATGCGCAATTGAAGCAGCCCAACAATGCCTCTTTTTAGAATAGCCTAAGCTTTCTTTTCGGTTCTTCCTTTGGCTTCTCCATGGGTGGCTTTGGATGCATTGCCGGTGGTGGCGCTGGCTCCTCCTCTTTTGGCGCTTCAGCTTTTATAGGTTCTTGTTTCGGCTGAGGTGCAGTTTCAGGTTTAGGTGTTTCTTTACTTTCTGGCGGTGGAGATGGTGGTTCAAGTGTTTTCTCTTCTTTTAGTTCCTCCTTTTTCTTTGGTGTTTTTGGCTCATGCTTTTTCTCCGGAGGCTTTTCCTCTTTTCCCCTCGGTTTTTCAGCGTGTTTCCATGTAAAAATGGGTTGGAGGTGGAGACCCTTATGGTCTCCAAGCTTTAGATACTCCCACTCGTAGAGGTCTACGCGTATACCTTTCATGCTTTCGACAGCCCGTTTTACAGCATCTGAAAAGCTTGGCGCAATAAGTATCAGCCTTGGCTTCTCTTTATCGTCAATCTTATGCTTGTTGTATGTAGCTTTCAAGAAAGATTTGAACTTGTCAACATAGTCAAGGCTTTGAAGCCCTTGAAGCAGCATCATGTCGTCTTCTTGAACGCTTAACTGTATAATGACAAGTTGCCCGTTGCTGTCATGGCACAAAACATCCAGCGTTGTTTTATCATTGACTGGAACGTTGCTGCAAATCACCGTAAGCCCCTTCTCAACAAGGTTTATTTCACTGACAATCATCTGTTCTAACTCATGGTGACTCTCTATGCTGATTTTTTCAATTGACACTATGTTTCACCTTGTTTTAATGAATGAAGCCGTTGTAAGGAATAAATAGGTTATGAATTCAAAATCAGAATCAAATCTAAACCTTAGCAAACCACAAATAAAACATCAATAAACCTAACGGTTTAGAGGAAACTCAGAGAGCGGTTAAATTTGACAGACATAGTTTTCGTGTTCGAGGTGCACCAGCCCCACCGTTTAAAGAAGAACTATTTCTGGAAAAATGAAACCTTTAAACGTTTAAAGAAAAAGGAACTTTTCGAATATTATTTTGATCATGCTCTTGACAAGGAAATCTTCGAAAGAGCGTGCAAGAAATGCTATTTTCCATCAAACCAGATTCTCCTAAACCTCATAGACGAACACAAAAAGGAGAAGAAAAAGGTCAAGTTTTCCTTTAGTATTTCCGGCACTTTCCTAGAACAGTGTGAAATGTTCAACAAAGACCTTTTAGAATCCTTCAAACAGCTTGCGGAAACAGGTTATGTGGAGTTCTTAAACCAAACCTACTACCATTCACTGGCAAGCGTATACCCGGAAAAAGATGAATTCATTGAGCAAGTAAAAATGCACCAGCAAATAGTTAAGGACTTGTTGGGTTATACGCCGCAGGTTTTTGAAAACACAGAGCTAATCTACAATAACACTATAGCCAGAATCGTGGAAGAACTGGGCTTTGCTGGAATTTTCACGGAGGGCACCGAACGCATACTTCATGGAAGGTCTCCAAACTACCTGTACAAGCCCAAAGGATGCAAGAAAATTAAAGTGCTGCTCCGAAATTATAAGCTGACAGATGACGTGGGCTTTAGGTTTTCAGCCAGATGGTGGAGTGAATGGCCCCTTACCGCGGACAAATACGCAAGCTGGCTGGCGGCGACACCCGGACAGTGCATAATTATCTTTCCAGACTATGAAACCTTCGGCGAACACCACTGGCCAGAAACAGGAATCCACGAGTTTCTGAAGCATCTGCCAAAAGAAATTTTGAAGTGGGAACACCTCCAAATGGCAACTCCATCAGAAATCGTCAAAAAATACGAGCCAGTCGACGAAATTGATGTTCCAGAGCTGGGCGGAACCGTTTCGTGGGCAGACTTAGAGCGGGACACAAGCTGCTGGCTTGGAAACACCATGCAGTGGGCTTATTACACTTCCGTTAGAAGACTTGAACCTCTTGTCAAAGAAGCTGAAGACGAAGACTTTCTGAGAGTATGGCGATGCTTCCAAACAAGCGACCACCTATACTATATGTTTACTGCGGGTGGAGCGTCCGGTGAAGTTCACTCTTACTTCAGTCCTTTCAACACGCCCGTAGATGCTTATGTAACGGCTCAAGCAGCCATACTGGATTTCGAGAACCGCATCCGCCTAGCTACGGTTACAGCCAACGAGCCCTTCCTCTTTTATCGAGGCATCGGGGACGAAAACTACACCGGTGTTATGGTTTGGAGCCTTAAAGGCATGGTGAACGCTTTGAAAAAAGTTGAACTTAAATCCTTAGAGTTCCACTGTAAACGTGGCGATTTCGAGAATTGGGCTAGGTATTCGTTACGTGATGAAGGTTTGGCTGAAGAGCTAAAGCGAGTAAGGCTTGCAAACCTAAAAGGACGGGAGTTGCGCAAAGCCCTAATTGTTGCTTTCCAGACTCGTTTCAGAAAAGTGTTAAGCCTTATCCAAGAGGGGACAGAATACTTTTAAACGGATACAAGCCTTTAATTAGGGAAATGCCAAGCTGCTTTCGGGTGAAATTATGAGGGATGAGCTTCCTATATCCGAAAGGCTTCTTCAAACGCTTCATAACCTATGTGCCACCGCTCCAGATTTAGCCAGAAGAAGCGAGGAACTAGCTCAAGTTTTACAGTTGGATTTGGCGGAAGTGGAAAGAATCCTAGATGGATGTTGCTGCGAGGGTTACGTTGAAAGTTTTTCAGACAGCCAAGGGAAAAAGTGGTACTATTTGACTGGAAGAGGAATAATCAAAGTCTGTGCACTTTTCACGTAGTTGGCGAAGTAAATGCGTGTCGTGATCTTCTCATGGGAGTACCCTCCAAGAATTGTGGGGAAACTTGCAAGCTATGTTAAGGAACTAACGTGGCAGCTTGCCAAAACGGGGATAGAAACGTTTCTTGTCACTTATCATGAATATTTGACGGGCGAGTTTGAGAATGGCGGAGTAAAAGTTTATAGAGTTACAAATCCTGTTAAAACACACATTAGTGTTCTAACATGGGTTTTAACCCTAAACCAAGAGGTTGAAAGGGTTGCTGCCAACATATACTACAAAAGTGGAAAACGGATAGACCTTATAGACGTGCAAGACTGGCATTTTATACCCGCAGCAGTCACCTTGAAGAAGGCTTTTGACATTTCTTTTGTCTACTCTGTTGAAAGTTTGGAGGACCACCGATCTCATGGAGCCAACTCTCCATTCAACATGGCCATAAAAAGCATTGAGTGGCTTGGTACATACGAGGCTGACGCTGTTGTTGTGAAGTCTAATTGGATGGCAAACGAAGTCATTCGGGCATACAAGGTTCCAGAAGCCAAAGTGAAAATTGTAAATCTCGAAACTAATCATTGGCTCGAGTCCATTTTGAAAGTTTACAGGGAGCTTAAAGGAGGCTGCTGTGGCTATGGCTAGTCAGTTGAGGGTTATGATGCTCACTTGGGAGTTTCCGCCAAGAATCATAGGCGGAATTTCACCTCACGTCTATTATTTGTCAAAAAACCTTGCAAAAGAGGGCGTGAAAGTTTACGTTGTAACATGTGATTTTCCAGGGGCGCCGGATCATGAGGTCATTGATGGCGTCGAAGTTTTTCGAATAGACTCTTACAAGAATCCTTCGCCGGATTTCGCAAGTTGGGTTTACCTTATGAACATGAACATGCAGAAAGAGGCGGCGGCGATTGTCAAAAATCTTGGCGGAGTGGACATTTTCCACGCTCATGACTGGCTTGTGGCAAATGCGGGCATAGGCTTAAAACATGTTTTCAGAAGACCCCTTTTGGTGACAATTCATTCCACAGAGATTGGTCGGCGGAATGGTCTTCACTCGGATTATGAAAGGATGATTCATGAAACAGAGGCTTGGCTTACATACGAGGCTTGGAGGGTTATATGCTGCAGCAACTACATGGTATCCCATGTAAAATGGGCTTTCAATCTTCCAGAGGACAAGCTTGTCATGATTCCAAACGGTGTTGACGCCAGAGAATACGAGAAAAGCACGGTGGACCTAAACCAATTTAGGAGACGGTTTGCGTTGCCCGAGGAAAAAATAGTTCTCTACGTTGGAAGGCTTGTTTATGAGAAGGGCATTCAAGTTTTGATAAACGCCATTCCAAAGATCCTTGAAAAAGTTAACGCGAAGTTTGTTATTGTTGGGAACGGCTACATGAAAGAACCGCTTTGGGAAAAAATTAAACACATGGGCCTAGCCCACAAAGTTTTGTTCACCGGTTTTGTGGATGATGAAACCTTGCGGAATCTACAGAAATGCGCGGATGTTTCCGTTGTTCCATCACTTTTCGAGCCGTTTGGCATAGTTGCCCTTGAAGCCATGGCCGCTAAAAGCCCCGTTGTGGTTTCAGACACGGGAGGATTGTCCGAAATAGTGGAACACGACTTGACTGGTGTTAAAGTTTACCCAGACAACCCAGAATCCCTAGCGTGGGGCGTTACACGTGTTCTGCTTGACGAGGCTTACGCCAATAAGCTTCGGGAAAACGCCTACCGCCTGGTCGTAGAAAAGTACAACTGGAAGAAGATAAGCCGTCAAACAAAAAGCGTTTATGAACGTGTTTTAAGCGAGTATTCACGGACTTTTTGGGCATAATTTACGGATACTTGAGCCTAATCGCCTTGTTTGGACAAGCGTCAACACATTTTAGGCAGTATATGCATTCCGGGTCGCTGAACTTTTCCCAAGGCTGCTCCAGAATGCGCACCTGCATAGGGCAAGCTTTAACACATTCTCGGCATTCACCCTTAACACATTTCACGGGATCTCTCTTTAAACCGATGAAACTGAACCTGTTTAGAATTGCCATTATGGCTCCATGAGGGCACAGATACTTACACCAAACTCTTGGGACATACGCGGCTGAAATTAGCACACCTATAAGAATGAACAATTGAACCCACAAGAGGGGAGGCGCATCTAAAATTCCAGCCAAAACTTCAAGCGCTGGCTTTTCCACAACTGCCCTAGAAAAGTTTTGGATTGTTTTTGGTATTATTGCAAATAATGTTTCGGCCGGGCTTACAGCGGTGAAGGGTGCGTAAGCAAAGATACCTAAGCCCCTTTCATAGCTTCCATGGGCTTTCAAAAGTTTAGCCAAAGAGAAGGTTACGGTAATGAAAAGCGTTATGCCCAACACAAGGTACTTTAAAAGCTTCATGTTGTCGTGGGTTTTCGGTGAAGCTTCCGCTTTTTTCGCTTTTATATAGCTAACTAAGTCTTGGATAAAGCCGAAAGGACAAACCCAGCCACAAAGCGATTTGCCTATCAAAATGCCCACTATTAGGAAAGAGGCTATTGCAAGCCATGGAAAGATTTGAGGTGTTTGTTGCCAACCGCTTGCCGTGAGCTGTATCGCTGTGAAAGCGTCGCCTACAATGTTCTGTTGAAGCCCCCAAGTCCACATGACTGGCAAAAGTAGTGGAAGCGAACTCAAATTGAAAATTGCAGCGCTAAAGAATATGAAGGATAAAAACTGCACAACAATGCGAAGCGTGTTAATCTTCAGCAGATGTTTCTTCAAATCCGTTTTCGTCATCTCCTCGCTGTTCTCAATTATTGAGCTTTTAGGGTTAGTTACTTGCCAATAACTTTAACGTTTTCTACAAGCACCCATGGCGCAACCAGCTGCCCAACTTTGCGTTCATTGTTGGCTAACGCTGTGAGATTCTTCAAAGCGTCAAAAATGTTTCCGGCGAGCATGGCGCCCTTAACCGCGTGGGCAATCTTGCCTTTTTCAATTTTCCATGCTGGAGTTGCCACAACTGAAAATTCGCCGCTTGCTGGGTTACTGCTGTGGGCGCCTTGCACCGAATATACTATTAGCCCCTCTTCGATTTCGCCTATAAGCTCTTCTGGCGACTTTTTTCCGGGGACTATATGGAAGTTTGTTGCTTCGATTCGTGGCGTTGACAAATAGCCCGCCCTAAACGCGTTTCCAGTGCTCTCTTTTCCCTCCTTTTTTGCGGCGTAGTTGTCGTAGAGATAGCTTCGCAGCATACCTCTTTCTATTACTGTGGTTTTTTGTTGTGGAACGCCTTCACCGTCGAATTTCCATGTGCGGAGTCCCCCATCCAAAAGGCCGTCGTCATAAATTGTTACGATTTCGGAGGCTACTTTTTCGCCTATTTTGCCTTGAAGGGCTGACTGGTTTCTTTGCACGTAATCCGCTTTCACAGCGTCCATTAAAGTATAGTAAAGAAGCTGTTGTAAAGCGAAATGGGCAAACACAACCTTCATGCTTTTTGTTTCCACCCGCTTGGACTTTAAAGCCGAGGCAGCTTGACGGGCAGCCTCAGCTCCCACCCATTCGGGGTCTATTCCGTAAAGCCTTTCAGCGTCAAATTCGAAGCATATGGGTGTAATTTCACCGCTTTCTTGGGCTATGGTGGCGAGACTGCATTCAACGACTGTTCCACGGTCAAAGCCAGCAACACCATTGGAGTTGGCAATGGCTCTCGCCAAGTAAGAGGCACCAGCTCCACCTTCAACTGGGAAAACTCTTTTGTCAGTTTTTTCGCAAGCTTCCAACATTAATGAAGCTGTTTTCACCAAGTCTTCTGGGGACAGTTCACATATTGCTTCGTCAAAGGTGTTTTTGACTTGGGCGAAAGACTTTCTTGTTGGGAAACCCTGCCAGTCTTTGTCTGGCTTGCTGGCTTTCGCGGCTTTCAACGCCTTTAATACGGTTTCTTCGATGACTTTTTTGCCCGTTAAAATGTTAGTATAGGAAAACCCCACAGTCTTGTTGACGATAGTTCTTATGCCTAATCCTCTGTCAATGATCCTTGAACTTTTTGTGATTTGCCCCCTTTCAATTGCAACGGTTGTTGTTAGGCCTTCATATGCGAAGGCCTCCGCCTCGTCTGCCCCCCTTTTTAACGCAGATTTAACCGCAAACTCAGCTATGCTCACCAATTCTTCCTCTTTAAGCGCTGCCACCAACAATCACCTCTAAAACTCTTATATGGGGTCCACCATCACAGACGAAAGCAGTCTGGCCTTTGCCGCATCTTCCAGGCCAGAGTTCAAAATCTTTTCCCACAGCGTCTACCTTGTGTAGTGTTTCAAGGGTGTTCCCGCTTATGGAAGCGTTGCGAACTGGTTTGCCTATTTCGCCCTTAACTATTTCGTAGCCTTCTTGAATGCCCACTTGAAATGTGCCGTCTAGGTTGGCCTGTCCTCCACGGAAGCTCTTGAAATAATATCCAAACTTTATGTCTTCTATCAACTCTTCAAAGGAATAGTCCCGCGGAGCCATGAAGGTGTTTCGCATCCGTATTATTGGCTCAACTCGGAAGTCTTCGGCTCTAGCGTTGCCCGTGGACTGCGTGTTAAACTTTTTAGCGGTTTCCTTGTTGTGCATGAGCCCCACGACCACACCGTCCTTTACCAGAAGCGTTTTCTGTGCTGGCACACCTTCATCATCATATTTGAAGGAGCCAAAGGCCCCCTCTATCGTTCCGTCGTCGTAAATGGTGACAACTTCTGAGGCGACTTTTTTGCCAAGTTTATCCATGAGAACCGAGCCCGATAAAGTTAAGTCTGCTTCGGCTAAGTGTCCAAAGGCTTCGTGGACGAAAACGCCAACTACGTTTGGCCCTAGAACAACCGGGAATGATCCGCCTTTCGGAGGTTTCGCCTTCAACTGGTCTACAGCCCTTTTTGCAACTCTTTCGCCTACAACTTCTGGTGTTTCAACATCAAATACTTCATAGCCCGCTGTTGAACCTACCTCTTCGCGACTGAACGTGTATACGTCTCCCTTTTTAGCTGTGGCTAAGACTCTTGACCAAACGTATAGCTTGTCCTGTTCAATGTATGTGCCTTCACTGTTCATGAAATAATTTACTCCAATCATGTCCAAATAGTCTATTGTACAGCTTTTTACGCTTCCATCATATTCAAGAGCGTTTTTTGCAATGGTTAACGTCGTCTTAATCTTGTTTTCTATGGGTATTTCAGACGGTTTCTTTTTAGGCTTAACTTGCACACGATCTTCAATTGCTTTACCTTCAGCGAGCTTTATCGGATTTTTAAGTTTTAAACTGGCGGCTTTAGCCATCTTACATGCATTTGAAACAGCTTCCTCCAACACCTCAGCGTCAAAGGAGCCTACGGATGCAAAGCCCCATGCTCCGTTAATTAGCACTCTTAAAGCAACGCCGTTTTCAATGCCCTCCTTTGCAGCCTCAACCTTCTCTTCCTTAACGGTGAGCATTGTTTTGTGAAGCTTTTGAGCACGCGCCTCTACATATTCTGCTCCAAACTTCTGGACGGCTAACTCAATAATCCTGCCTAGCGTGTCCTTCAACGTGCCCCTTCCTAAATGTGCAAATTTGCTTGAAGGGGATTTAATCGCAAAAAGAGGCTAATAAGATTACCTATAAGCTGGCTAAAACTGCGTCCAGTTTACGCCCGCCGTATGAGCATCTTTATCTGACTTGCAAAATCTTCTTCGCGGATTCTTTCAAGCTCCAGTCTGCGAAGCAAACCATAACTTGAGTAAATATCCTCTAGAATCTTCCGCTCAATTACATAAGCCCCAGTTTTCAGAAATTCCTCAAGCCCCATGGCAAACAAGTCAATTTTTTCAGCTATTTCGTTGCGTTTCACCGCATAACGGGCCTCCAAATAACGGTAAATTAGACGAGTAGCCTCACTTCCAAAAACTTGCTTCAAAACCCGATCAACTATCCTCACAATTTTTTCGTTTTCTTTAGACATTTGTTGAGTTAGAGTTGTCATGGTATGTTCACACAATATCGTGCATATTGCGACTTAATAAACTTTGTTGTGCTTATGCGCAACACATATGCAGATCTGGAATGTAGAATTCTGATTCACAGGAAGTCTGTAAGGTTTAATTGTTGAACTTTTTCCCCGGGTTTTGTTTTCGGTTTTTCTTCTTCAAATATTATGGGTCGGCCGTAGACTCCGTCGTAGCCCGGTATAACTTTTATTTTTCCTTCTCTAACTCTTAGTATTGCTTCTGCAGTTCTTTGGTCCACCACTTCGCTTAGTGCTTGTTTTGGCGCATCTATCAGCACCGTGTATTCATCTCCGAATTTTTCTATAAGCCTATTATAGATGTTCCATATTTGTTGTGTCGATGGGGAGTCAACGCCAAGGGCTGTGGCAATTATTTCAGATAATGGAAGCAGGTGCATGTAGCCTATGGCGTTTTCTGGAATGAAGCCTTCTGGGCGGTCTGCAAGTTCTTCGACGCGTTGTTCAACGCCTTTTGTGAGTTTTTTGCGGCAGACTGGGCATATGTTGCCAAGTTTTATGGCTTCTTTCGGCGAAAGCGAAACATGGCAGTTTCTGTGGCCTGTCCAGTGATATTTTCCGTACGCGGGGTCTGTTTCGATGGTGAATTTGAACCGCCTTTTGTCCTTCGTCCGTATGGCATCCACAACCTCTTTATAGCTTATTCGTTCTAGTTCAAAGACGTTGGCTTCCCTGCCCATGCGCCATGGCCAGTGACTGTGGCTGTCGCTGTTTGAAACCAGTGTGAACCTGTCGAGTTTGCTAAGCCGCCAGTTCATTGGCGGGTCTGAAGAAAGCCCCGTCTCAAGGGCGTGAATGTGTTTTGTCATGTCTTGGTAGCAGTCTTCCACGCTGTTGAACCCGCTGAAAGCTCCGAAAATGCTGAACCATGGGGTCCAAGCATGGGCTGGAAAAACCATGTTTTCGCTGGAAACTTCCATAACTTCCTCGACAAGTTCCGGCGCGCTCATGTCTAGGGTTGGCCGTCCGTCAACGGTTAGGTCTCCGTACTTGGCTAGGCGTTCATTTATTTGGATGGCTGTTTCCATGTCTGGCGTTAAAATTACATGGTGGATTTTCTTAACTTTGCCTTCAAATGTGAATATGGTGCTTACCTCTGTTGTTATCATAAAATAAACCGGAAGCTCTGGATCATTGGCAACCTTGTAAAGCCCGGAATCCGCGTCTTGAATGAGGGTTTCCTGCATCTCCTTCAGCCATTTAGGGTGGGTGAAATCTCCAGTTCCGACAAGGTTTAAGCCTTTGATTTTGGCGAAGCGGGCAATCTCCTCTATGCGCATGCTTTGGCTTGTAGCCCGACTATAGCGTCCATGAACGTGTAGGTCGGCTACAACTCTCAAGTTTTTCGCCAACTCACAAGATTATGGTTTTTCTCCCTATTACATTTGTGGAAAATGGTCCATCCTTACTTTTTATTTTTCTCTAGCCTCTCCCTCTCTAGGTTTTCTGCGTTTTTCAAGGGTTTTCTCCCAGTCTACCTTAAACATTAAAATGAAAACTATCACAAGGAGGATTAATGCGATAACTGTGCCTATTACGGCTGAAGCCCAGTCGCTTTCTATTCCGAAAATCTTGCAGATTGCTTCAACCATGAAGCGGCCGCTGTAAACTATGATTAGGCTCATGCAAAGCTTGCCGAGAAAAGCTGGAATAAACGCCCTTAAAAAGCCGTAACGCATAACTCCTAAAGGGATAAACAACAGGTCATCCGGCAGCGGTGTTAACGCAAACACAAAAATGGCTAGGGCTCCATACCGCCCGAAAATTTTTAAGAGAAACTCGACGTTGCGTTTGCCCTTTTCGCTTATAATTTTTCTGCCGCCTAAACCAAGCAGGTAGCCTGAAAATTCACCGACAGCGGAGCCTAAGCCAGACGCTAAAGCGATTAAAATTGGATTGAAGGTTTCAACGGAGCCAAGCGTGAAAAGCACCACTGTGTATGGTATTGGGAAGAAAATTGACGTGGAACCGAGTAGGCTTATTAGGAAAACGCCGAGATAACCATACTGTGTGGAGATGTTTTCCAGCCATTGGGCAAGCTGTTGTGGAAGGTCTTCCGCTGCCATTTTCAACCTCCTTCTCCCTTAGGTGTTTCGGTCTTTAAAGAGCTTACTTTAAGCCTAGGAATAGGCGAGACCCAAATTTTTAAATCAGTTTGGTTCATACAAGATTCTACACTTTAAGGAGGTTTTAGTGTGGCTGAGGCTGAAAAACGTGAAGCTATATGGATTGCCAGAGATCTTTCAAAGTGCAGTGGTTGTCGAAGATGTGAGATAGCATGTTCGCTTTTCCACGAAAAACGTATATGGCCGGAGGCTTCCCGAATAAGAGTTTTTATGCTTGTTCCGGGGGTTGAGTTTCCCCATTTCTGTGCCCAATGCGAAGACTACCCGTGCGTTGAGGTTTGTCCAACCAAAGCCTTGTCAGTAAGCAAAGAAACAGGCGCTGTGCTTGTAGACGCAAACACTTGCATCGGATGTGGAAAATGTATTGAAGCGTGTCCTGGGAAGGTTCCACACATGCATCCAAAGGAAAACAAGGTTCTGATCTGCGACCTGTGCGGCGGAGACCCCCAATGTGTTAAGGTTTGCCAAGAAGGATTGTGGAATGTTCTTCGGGTAGTGCCTAGAAGATTTCATCCCTACAGACTTTATGCCCGCACTCCGGAGGAAATTGCAAAGGATCTAGCCGTTAAACTCTACGGGGAGGAGGGTGAACGCCTACTATGATAAGTGGTTATGCCGGAAAGTTTCTGGAAGTTGACCTCTCAACCAAAAACATCAAAGAGGTGAAGTTTAGCGATGAAATTCTGATGGATTATGTTGGGGGTAGGGGGCTAGCTGCAAAAATCCTTTGGGATAGGCTTGGCAGCAAATGGGAAACTGTGGACCCCCTTGGACCAGAAAATCTTCTTCTATTTCTAACTGGACCGCTTACTGGGTTTTTCCCAGGTGGGCGCATTTGTGTTTCAGGCAAGTCTCCTCAGAGTAATGGGGTTGTTGGCTCCACCGTTGGCGGCGAGTTTGGCGTTGAATTGAAGTGTGCTGGCTACGACGGCATTATTGTTGCGGGTGAAGCCGAAAAGCCCGTTTATCTATCCATTAAGGATGGGGATGTCGAGATTAGGGACGCGGCCCGCATTTGGGGTTTAGACGCAAAGCGGACTGTTGCCGTGCTGACTAAAGAATGTAGAGAGCTTTTGAAAAAGCGTTATCCGCAAAGGGGCGAGTGGCGGGAGCCGTCCATCCTTTACATTGGTCCGGCTGGAGAGAATAAAGTGCGAACGGCTGTTGTAGCGGCTAAATGGTCGCATGCCGCTGGTTATGGCGGGGACGGGGGCGTGCTGGGGTCTAAAAAACGTAAAGGTATAGCTGTTAAAGGGACTGGGCCGCTGGCCGCAGGAGGCGGGAAAGGGGGTGTTCGCCGGGATAGCAGGCCGGCTGGGCTCCGCGGGACCGCACGAAAACGAGGGTGTGCAACTTGA
>Ga0071330_1054649_pt1 | contig 68916 bp, 57 predicted proteins | sample GBScel77sediment_FD_63802 | JGI IMG/M metagenome (GOLD analysis project Ga0071330, IMG submission 63802) | Hot spring sediment microbial communities from Great Boiling Spring, Nevada - Cellulolytic enrichment Sediment 77C v2 (version 2) | ecosystem: Environmental > Aquatic > Thermal springs >...
GAAGTCTCCTCCCCAAAAGCCTTGTCTTAAGCCCCTCTTTTATCCCGTAAAGGTCAAGGGATTCTGGAAAGTCCACAAATAAATAGCCCTTTTTGGGCTTTGATTCGATCCTATATCCTTTTGTCTTAAGTTCCTTTATCAACTTCCAAACCCCAGCTCGACTTATCCCCAAAATCTCCCCTAAACGTGCTCCCGAAATATAGGTGTTTTCTTTTTTAAGGAGAATCAAAAGCTCCTCTATCCGGTTATCCTTGGACTGCATCATATCTCAAGAATCTCATGGAAAAACTCCCTCGGCCTTGAGTAAGCGAACGCAAATCAGTGGAATAACCGAATAATCGAGTCAAAGGCACTTCTGCCTTGAGGATTGTCATCTGAGCCCTCGTCTTTATCTCTTCTATCCGCCCCTTCCTCGCCTGAATATCCCCTATAACTTCTCCCATAAATTCGGTGGGGATAACCACCGTCAGTTCCATTATGGGCTCAAGAAGAATGGGCGAGGCCTTGTTTGAGGCTTCTTGAATGGCCTGGGAAAGGGCGGCTTTGAGAATAAGGGGCATGAAATCCTCTTGATTAAACTCCACCTCTTTCACCAAAACCTTAAGGTCCGTAAGAGGATATCCCAAAACGCCGATTGTGGTAGCCTCCATTACCCCTTCCCTTATCACATTAAGGACCTCCTGAGGGAAACCCTCACCAAGAAGAGGTATGAATTCTATACCTTTTCCCCTTTCATTGGGGATTAGTTCTAAGGTGATTTTAACGGATCTTTTCACGCCCTCGATCAGGCGCGAAAACTCCGATTTCACCTCAGCCCTTTCCCTTATGGTCTCCCGATAAACTACTTGAGGCCTTCCCACATTAAGTTCGAGTCCATACTCATCCTTTATTCTTCTCAAAATCACGTCCAAATGTAATTCACCCATGCCCGAAATTATGGTCTGGCCCGTCTCTTCGTCCTGTTTGACCTTAAAGGTAGGATCTTCCTGAGCGATATTCTCCAATGCTTGAAGGAGCTTCTCCTGGTGTTGGCTTGATTTTGGCTCAACGGCGATCGATATGACCGGTTCGTAACTTTGAATGGGTTCAAGCAAAATCGGATGGGCCTGATCGCAAAGGGTATGACCGGTCAATGTCTCCTTAAGGCCCATAAGGGCCACGATGTCTCCGGCACGAGCCATTTCGAGCCTTTTTTTGTAGTTGGCATGCATCTCGAATATTCTTGAGACTGTCTCCTTACGGCCTAAAGATGCGTTGTAAACCTCCTGCCCTTCGCGGAGCAGACCCGAATATATCCTCACATAAGTTAACTTCCTCCCCTGTTCCATCATCACCTTAAAGGCTAAAGCACAAAAAGGCGCACTTTCATCGCTCGGCCTTGTCTCCTCCATTTTTGTCAAAGGGTTTATCCCCTTAACGGGAGGTACATCCAAAGGAGAGGGCAAATAGTCAACGATCGCATCAATTAATGGTTGAATACCTTTGTTCTTTAAGGCAGCCCCACATAAAACTGGCTGAAGCCTCTGTTCAATCGTAGCTCTTCTTATGGCCTCCTTGATCTCCTTTTCGCTTAAGATCTGCCCATCGAGGTATTTCTCCAGAAGTTCCTCATCCGTCTCTACTACCTTTTCGAGCATCTTCTCCCTTACTGCTTCGGCTTCCTCCAAAAGTTCTTCTGGGACATCCACTTCCAGGAACTTTTCCCCTGTCTCATCCTCCCAAAAGAGAGCCTTCATTCTTATGAGATCCACAACTCCCCTGAACTCTCCTTCCTTTCCCCAAGGGATTTGAATCGGAAGAGGGTTTGCCCCGAGTTTCTCCTTCATCTGTTCAATGACCCCAAAAAAGTCCGCACCTATTCGATCCATTTTGTTGACGAAACATATCTTGGGCACCTTATACCTTAAGCTCTGAAACCATATGGTCTCCGATTGAGGCTCAACCCCTTCTACCGCGCTAAAAATCACTATGGCCCCATCCAAAACCCTCAAAGCCCTTTCCACCTCTATGGTGAAATCCACATGCCCTGGTGTGTCTATGATCTGAATGACGTGATCGCGCCAAAAACAGGTGGTAACCGCCGAAGTGATCGTTATACCCCTCTCTTGTTCCTGGGGCATCCAATCCATCGTGGCCGTTCCCTCATCGACTTCGCCCATTCGGTGGATTTTCCCAGTATAATAAAGTACCCGTTCAGTCACAGTGGTTTTTCCGGCGTCTATATGCGCGAAAAAACCGATATTCCGCATCTTCCTTAAGCGCTTCTCTCCGGCCATCAATCAAATTTTATCTTTATTAAGGACTCGGGGTAAAGAAGAAGTGGAAAAGAAAACCCTTAATGTGATAACTTAGTTTTATAATGAAAGAGGCCCTACTTTACGAAAAATTAGAGGACAAGAAAGTAAAATGCCACCTGTGCAATCATTACTGCATCATACCTGACGGAAAAAGGGGTGTTTGCCAGGTAAGGGAAAATCGAGGAGGAATCCTCTACAGTTTGGTCTACGAAAAGCTTATTGCTGCTAACGTTGACCCCGTGGAAAAGAAACCCTTTTTCCATTTTCTTCCGGGTAGTCTCTCTTTCTCCATTGCAACTGTAGGATGTAACTTCCGCTGTAAGCATTGTCAGAATTGGAGTATCTCGCAAATGCCCAGGGATAAAGGGGAAATCCAAGGTGAAAGGGTTCCTCCTGAAAGGATTGTGATGGAGGCCTTAAGGACCGGTTGCGAAAGCATATCCTACACTTACACGGAACCAACGGTCTTCTTTGAATATGCTTATGAGACTTCTAAGCTTGCGAAAGAAAAGGGGTTAAAAAACCTTTTTGTGACAAACGGTTATATGAGTAAAGAGACCCTCCAACTTATAGCTCCTTATCTTGATGGCGCCAATGTGGATCTTAAATCGGCTAACGAAGCCTTTTATAAAGAGATTTGCGGCGCAAGCCTTCATCCAGTCCTTGAAAACATTCAAACCATGAGGAAACTAGGAATATGGGTGGAGGTTACCACCCTTGTGATCCCCACCCTTAATGACTCGGAGGAAGAATTAAGGACTATAGCGCGGTTACTACGAGAAATCGAACCAAGTATCCCTTGGCACGTGACGGCCTTTCATCCTAACTATAAGCTCCTTCATCTTCCTCCTACTGCAAGGTCGGTTTTAAAAAGAGCAAGGGAGATAGGCCTCTCGGAAGGTCTTAAATACGTTTATTCGGGCAATATCCCAGGTGATGAAGGGGAGAATACCTACTGTTGGAACTGCCATAAAATCCTCATAAGAAGATGGGGGTTCAAAGTATTAGAGAACCATATTAAAGAGGGCAAATGTCCTCATTGTGGGGCGAAGATAGAAGGGGTTGGCCTTTAATATGCCTCTCTCATTGAGTGTGGGTGGAGGTAAGGGAGGAACGGGGAAGAGTTTTTTCGCTTTGAACTTGGGGATTGCTTTAAGCGAAAGCGGAAAAAATGTGATTCTTTGTGACTTGGATCTTGCCGGAGGGGCAAACCTTCACACGTTTTTGGGAATCCCTTATCCGGAAAAAACCTTAGAGGACTTTCTCCTTTCGAAAAGCCCCCTCGAATCCCTTTTGCTACCGACCTACGTAAAGGGATTAAAGTTAATACCAGGAGCCCTATCGAACCTTTCGGATAAACTCAAATACTTTGAAAAAACGCGGCTACAAAGGTCATTAAACCTTTTGAGGACCGATTACCTCATCGTTGACCTGGGAGCAGGAATCTCCCCTTTTATTCTTGACCTTTTCCTTTGGGCTCAAAAAAAGATAGTCGTCATAACCCCCGAGGCAACTACCCTCGAGAATGTATACAGATTTTTACGGGGAGCCTACTTTAGATACATAAGAAAAGGAGCAAACGAAAGGGTTCGTAGACTCATAGATGAGTTTTTTATGGATCACAATTTCTCTTTAAAAAAACCACAGGAACTCCTGAACCGTTTGAGGGTTTTTGACGAAGCCTTTGTCCACAGGTTCGTCGCCTCTTTAAAGGAATTCGATTTAAATGTAGTCCTTAACCAAGTGAAAAGACCCGAGGAAAGGGAATTAGGCCCTTCTTTCAAAATGGTATGTTATAAGTACTTCGGCATAATGCCAAAATATTTGGGTTACATTCCCTTTGATATTAAAGTGTCCTTTTCCATAAATAGAGGGCGCCCTTTCTTGATAGAATATCCTTACGCCGAGGTAGCACAATGTATGAGGGAAATAGCCTCAAGGGTAATCAGTGGAAAGGAGATGGTATTGACCTAGAAGATCCTTACGAAATTTTGGGAATAAGCGAAAATGCCAGTGAACTGGAAATAGAGGAGGCTTTTCAACGTCTGATGAAGGCCCTTGATCCTTCAAATCCTGGCATTTGGGCCCTTTGGACCCCTGAGGAGCTTAACCAATTAAGGGAAAAGGTCCAAAGGGCCTTTTCGGAGTTAATGCAAAGAAAACCTTTATGTGATAAGGAAAGCTTTTCTTTTTTTAAAAAAAGGACTTTATCAAGAGAGACCTTAGAACTGATAAAGGCTAAAAAGGGATTGGGAGGAGAAGCCTTAAAGGATATAAGGGAGCATTTGAATCTAAGCCTTGAAGAGGTGAGCTCTTTTCTTAAGATAACAAAAAAAACTTTGATAGCCTTAGAAAACGAGGACTTCAATAACCTTCCCCCTTGGGTTTACCTGAAAGGGTTTCTTCGCGCTTATGCCAAGCTTTTGGGCATCGAAGAAGAGGAGGAGGAGGAACTTCTAAAAAGCTTTGAAGAACGCTATCAGAAATTCCGTTCTAGAACGTAATCGGCAAGCTTAAAAAGAGCCTCCTTTTCTGGAGACAATGGAAAACACGCGAGACTTTGTTTGGCTTGATTCATATATTTTTTAGCAAGTTGTAAAGTGTATTTTATTCCCCCATACTTATTCACTATCCCTATCACCACATTTATTAAATCATCCTTTTCACTTTTGCCCGAAATGACCTCCTCTATGGATCGTCTTTCTTCTTCGTTTGATTGCTTGAGAGCAAAAATCAAAGGAAGGGTAAGCTTTCCCTCCCTAAGATCACTTCCCACTTTTTTCCCCAAAACCTCCTCCTTACCCACGTAGTCCAAGCAGTCATCGACTAATTGAAAGGCTATTCCTAAGTTAAGTCCAAAATTATAAAGTGCTTTCTCTCTCCGAATAGGAGCTTTGGCTAAAATAGCTCCAATGCGGGTTGAAGCTGCTATAAGGCTTGCCGTTTTTTTCGTTATAAGAAAAATGTTCTCCTCTTCGCCAAAGGTCAGATCCCCCGTCTTCATGATTTCGAAGGCCTCCCCTTCGGCAAGATCGGTCGTAGCCTTAGCTATCACTTCTAAGACCCTTTTGTTTCCGAATCTCACCATCAGGGAAAAAGCACGGCTCAAAAGGAAATCCCCCACTAAGACACTTGCAGCATTGCCCCATAGAAGATGGGCTGCGGGCATACCGCGTCTCAACTGGGCATTATCCACCACATCATCGTGAAGCAAGGTAGCCGTATGAATGAACTCAATGGCTACTGCAAGCGGTATATGAGCTTTCCCTTCATAACCACAGAGCCTGGAGGAAAGGATCAAAAGGGCAGGCCTTATCCTTTTCCCTCCTCCCAAAAGGATATGTTCCCCAATTTTGGTGACAAGCGATACGGAGGATTTAAGGTTTTCCTTGGCTTCTAATTCGACCTTCTTTAAGTCATCACTTATAAGAGCCCAAAAATCCTCACCCACATTTATACCTTAATTAAAAATCGAAAAAGAGGAAAAGAAAAATAAAATTGGTGGCGGTGCAGGGACTCGAACCCCGGACTCTGCGGATATGAGCCGCATGCTCTTCCAACTGAGCTACACCGCCACCTATAATATATAAATGACCGTTTTGACCAACCTTGTCAAGATAGAGGGGTTTTTCCGTGAGCGTATAAATCGCTTCCTTTGCCACGTTGAAATCCAAGGGAAAAATAACTTGGCTTATCTTCCCAATCCAGGGAGGTTATGGGAGTTACTTCTTCCCGGAACCCCTCTTCTTCTCACCACTTCAAGATTCAAGGGCAAATACCCTTATACGGTATTTGCGGCAAGAAAAAACGCTTCCTGGGTTATTCTTGATACCCAAATGACAAACCTCATAATAGAGGAACTTCTCCTTGAAAAAAGGATCCCCTTTCTCAAGGACTATACTTTAAAAGGAAAAGAGGTCAAGCTTTTAAAAAGCAGGTTTGACCTACTACTTTCCGATGGCAGAAAAGACCTTTTGTTGGAAATAAAGACCTGTACGCTTTTTGGTTCTCGACTCTCTATGTTTCCAGATGCACCCAGTGAAAGGGGAAGAAGGCACCTCCTTGAACTGTCGGAACTTGGAGGTATGTGCCTTTTTGTAGTGATGAATCCCGAATCGGAATACTTCCTTCCCGCTTACCATGTGGATCCAGTCTTCACTTCAACCTTCCTCGAGGTAAAAGATAGGGTAATCTTCAAAGCCATATCCTTGGGCTTTGACGAAGCTTTAGAGAAAGTCATTTCGGTCAAAGAATTGAAAATACCCTTAGAGGTCCTTTATAAAGCCTTCAAACCAAGTGGGGTTTATCTGCTTTTACTCGAACTTAAAACCGATAAAAAGATCTCGGTAGGGACACTCGGCGAGATTCTCTTCGATAAGGGCTTTTACGTTTATGTGGGTTCAGCCATAAGAAACCTTTATCAGAGGCTTAAAAGACATGAAAAACACAAAAAGAGAATTCGTTGGCACATCGATTACTTGAGAGAATATGCCGATCATTTGAGAATAATCCCCATCCTTACCCCTGAAAAAATAGAGTGCGAACTCGCCCAAAACCTCAAAACCTTGGCCCAATCCATCATCCCTCACTTCGGTTCCTCAGATTGCAATTGCAAAAGCCACCTGTTTTACTTCGAAAAAAGCCCCTTGAACTCCAATGATTTTATCAACCTACTCAATTTTTATCGTTTAGAAAAACCCTTGGAATTAATTGCCCATTAATAAATCAAATCCTATACCTGATCGGAAATTTGAGCATTGACAAATTATCAAGCATAATTTATAATTATTTCTAAAAAATAAACGTTTTAAAAGGAGGGGAGAATGGAAGAAACGAAAATTAAAGCGCAGGGCAAAATTACTATAAGGGATTGGTGGCCCAATTTGTTGTATTTGAAGGTCCTTTATCAGAACCCGCCGGAATTGAATCCCTATGGACGGGATTTCGATTATGCGAAGGAGTTTGAGAGTTTGGATCTGAAGCAGGTCAAGGAGGATCTCAAGAAGTTGATGACCCAATCTCAGGATTGGTGGCCTGCCGATTTTGGGCATTATGGAGGTTTGATGATAAGGCTTGCTTGGCACAGTGCTGGCACCTATAGGGCAACGGATGGACGGGGCGGGTCTAAAGGAGGGCTTATTCGTTTTCCGCCTTTAATCGGCTGGCCCGATAACATCAATTTGGACAAAGCCATCAGGTTACTTTGGCCCATTAAGAAAAAATATGGAAGGAAAATCTCTTGGGGCGATTTGATTATCTTGGCAGGGAATGTGGCCCTTGAATCTATGGGGTTTAAGACCCTGGGATTTGCTGGGGGAAGAACCGACTGGTGGGAACCCGATGAGAGCGTGTATTGGGGGCCGGAGGAGGAGTGGCTCGGTTCAGAACGCCATGACGAAACGGGGAAGCTTGCCCATGAGGTGGCAGCTGAACATATGGGTTTGATATATGTGAACCCTGAAGGCCCCAGGGGTAATCCCGATCCCTTGGAAGCGGCTAAAGAAATACGAATGGTCTTTGCTCGAATGGCCATGAACGATGAAGAGACGGTGGCACTTATCGCAGGAGGACATGCCTTTGGTAAAACTCATGGTGTTGCCCCTCAGAGTTATCTTGGGCCTGAACCCCCGGCTGCTCCGATTGAAGAACAGGGTCTTGGTTGGAAAAACAGTTATGGTACCGGCAAAGGACCAGATACTATAACCAGTGGTATAGAGGTCATTTGGACACCTACTCCTACCAGGTGGAATCCGCGATCATTTTTACACATCCTTTTCACCTATGAATGGGAACTTGAGAAGGGACCAGGCGGTGCTTATCAATGGGTGGCTAAAAATGCACCTGCCATAATCCCCGACCCTTACGACCCCAATAAAAAACATCCTCCTCGAATGCTCACTACAGACCTTGCCCTTAGGTTTGATCCTATATACGAAAAGATATCAAGAAAGTTTTTGGAGAACCCCGAAGAATTTGAAAAAGCCTTTGCCCGAGCGTGGTTCAAACTGACTCATAGGGACTTAGGCCCTCGTGCGTTGTATTTGGGATCTGAGATACCTGAAGAGGTCTTCCCTTGGGAGGATCCATTACCCGAGGTGGATCATCCGCTGGTTGAGGAAAAAGACATAGAGGAACTCAAAAAGAAGATCTTGGAATCGGGTTTGAGCGTTTCGGAACTCGTTTATACGGCCTGGTCTTCCGCTTCCACTTTCCGCATAAGCGACAAAAGAGGAGGAGCCAATGGTGCTCGTATAAGGCTTGAGCCTCAGAAGAATTGGGAAGTGAATATGCCTCAACAACTTTCCAAGGTTTTAGGAGTTTTCGAGAAGATAAAGGCCGAGTTCGATAAGGCCCATTCGGAAACCGATGGCAAAAGGATATCCTTAGCGGACCTTATAGTCCTTGGTGGATGCGCGGCTATAGAACTTGCTGCGAAAAGAGCCGGATATGAGCTTAAGGTCCCCTTCTTCCCCGGGCGGGTGGATGTAACTCAAGAAATGGTGGACCTTTTTACGGCCAACTTCTTGGAACCATTATACGATGGCTTTCGCAATTATTTAAAAAGTGGCATCCGATTCCTAAGGACACCAGAAGAACTATTGGTCGATAGGGCAAACCTTTTGGCGTTGACCCCACCGGAGATGACCGCTCTGGTAGGGGGAATGAGGGTTTTGGATTGCAATTTTGGGCATTCTCCTCATGGGGTTTTCACCAAAAGACCCGAGACCCTTACCAATGACTTCTTTGTCAACCTTTTGGATATGAACCTTGTTTGGAAAGAGATAGGCCCGAATCTTTATGAAGGAAGGGATCGCAAAACCGGTGAACCCAAATGGACCGCCACAAGGGTAGATCTTATCTTTGGCCATGACGCGAGGCTAAGGGCTTTGTGTGAGGCCTTTGGCAGTGACGATGGTGAGGAGGTCTTCATAAGAAACTTCGTAAAAGCCTGGGTTAAGGTGATGAACCTGGATAGGTTTGATCTCCACAAGGAGAAAAAGATCGCGTTTGACCTAAAGGATATTGAACTCAAAAGGCTATAATTATTTCCGCATTCAGAGGTCATCCCCCTTTAAATAACAGGTATTCATTAGATCTGATTTTAAGGGGGATGACCTCTAAAGGGAGAGAAATTTCGTTCAAAAGTTTTTCTTTTCGAGGAACTAGGACGAAGATACCAGAAGGGATCTCTTTACAGGTTTCAAGATATTTTACCTCTTCAACCACCTGATACTTGTACTTCAAATAATAGACCAGATAAGGAGGTAGAGTTTCACACAAGTAAAGCACCTTCTCCCCCGAAAGGTAATTTGCCAATTGAGAGGATACGGTGTGGAAGTATTTTGGACTTTTACTATTGGAGTAGAAGGTATAAGCGTATTTTGAAAGAAAGAGAAAACTTATCAAAAAGATAAAGACCTTTTTGGGAGAAAAACCCAGGATTTTAGGGCACAAAAGAAACGCCAAACTAGAAAGGAAGGCGAGTCCTGATGTGGCAGGAAAGATGTATCTTAACCTAGCTCCAGGGATGAGAAGATGGGAAAAGTAGGCACTCACAAATAGAAAGACCGAAAGTGCACCTAATCGTGAGAGCAAAGGATAAGATCTTAAGTGTTCTAAGTTTTCCCTTTTAATCCATAGTAAAAGTAAAAGAAGCCAGGGGAAAAAATAAAGCACGGCATCCGCCGTATAGACTTCAAGATGAGAGAGCAATTTCCCTTCAATCCTTGTAGCACCACTATATTCGGCAAGCCAAGCTGTAAGAAAAGGCTTAAAGCCCACTTTTAAGGATACCGGAATAAACCAAGCCCCGAAGACCAATAAGAGTCCGAGTAGGAAGAGAAAATGTCCCTTGCTATAAAGTAACTTTAAAAAATGCCTTTTTCTCAAATAAAGGATCAGAGGAAGGTAGAAAAAAAGGAGGGCTTGAAAGGTTTTGGTAAGAATCGCCAGGCCTGAAAAACAACCAGCTACAAAGAAAGCCAAATCTTTTTTCCCCTTTAGTTCAAAAAGATAAAACCAAAAGTAAAGCGAAAAAGTGACCAAAAGCGCATAAAAAGCCTCTATCTCCGCGAGCAAAGCTTTATCTATAACCTGAGGAATGGTGAGATAAATTAGCCCGGGAAGAAGCAAAATCCACAAAGGAGGTTCTTTCCCGGAAAAGGGAAGTGATTCTTCCTTTTTCAAAACCTTCATCCAAATAAGGCTTAAAAAAAGAGCCGTTATGATCGCAGAAAGCGAAGAGACCAATCGCGCCGTAAACTCCGAAAAATTTCCGCTAATTTTAAAAGCCACAGCCAAAACCCAATTAAAAAGAGGTGGCTTCATAAAGTAAGGCTTTCCCAAAATAGATGGGGCCCAAAAATCCCCCTTTTCGAGCATCTCCAAGGCCACAACAACCCTTCTTCCCTCTTCCCCTTTGAATTCCTTAAATTCAAGAAACGGCAGATAAAGGGCTAACCCAAAAAGTACAAGGAATATAAAAGCCCACCAGGTTTTCCTTAAAGGAGACAAACTCTTCAACTTGCAGCCTGGCTCAATTTCTCCACACGGGGTTCAAAGGTGAGTTTTCCGTCCTTAAAGTCAATAAGGACGTGTTCTCCCTCTTTTATTTCGCCGGCCACAATCTTATAAGCCAAAGGCGTCTCCACCTCTCTTTGAATGGCTCTTCTTAAAGGTCTTGCTCCATATGTAGGATCATACCCTATATCCACTAAATAATCCTTGGCCCTTTGAGTAAGCTCAAGCGTTATCCTCTTCTCCTCAAGCCTTGTGGCTAAACGTTCAATTTGTAAGTCCACAATCTTTCTCAATTGTTCGCGATTTAAAGGCCTAAAGACGATGATCTCGTCTATACGGTTAAGAAATTCGGGCCTGAAGTGCATCCTCAAGGCCTGAAGCACCATGTCTTTCATCTGACGATAACTTGTTTCGTCACTTCCCCCAAGCTCAAGGATATATTGGCTTCCGATATTGGAAGTCATAATTATAACGGTGTTAGTAAAGTTAACGGTTCGACCTTTGTTATCGGTAAGCCTTCCGTCATCAAGGATCTGAAGCAGGATGTTAAAGACCTCGGGATGGGCCTTCTCTATTTCGTCAAACAAAACGACCGAATAGGGTCTTCGCCTCACCGCTTCTGTCAACTGCCCTCCTTCCTCATAGCCCACATATCCCGGAGGAGCCCCTATTAAACGGCTCACCGAGTGCTTTTCCATATATTCAGACATATCTATTCGGATCATGTTCTTCTCATCGTCAAAAAGGGCTTCGGCTAAAGCCTTGGCAAGTTCGGTTTTACCCACTCCAGTGGGACCAAGGAATATGAAACTCCCGATGGGCCGATTGGGATCTTTAATACCCGCTCTTGCCCTAAGAACTGCGTCACAGACTGCCCGAACCGCTTCATCTTGTCCCACAACTCTTCGGTGAATCCTCTCCTCAAGCTTTAAAAGCTTCTCCCTTTCGCCTTCTAAAAGCCTCGAGACCGGGATACCTGTCCATTGACTCACTACCTTGGCGATATCCTCCTCATCTACCTCTTCCTTCAAAAGCCTTTTCCCCTTCTGATCAAGCTGGGATTCAAGACCCTTAAGTTCTTTTTCCAAAAAAACCAATTTGCCATATTTAAGCTCCGCCACCCGATTGAGGTCATATTGCCTTTCGGCTATCTCTATCTGGCGTTTGGTCTCCTCTATCTGTCGCCTCAAAGCCCTTATTTTCTCGATGGCCTTTTTCTCCTCTTCCCATTGAGCCTTAAGTTTTTCAGCCTGAACCCTCAACTCCTCAAGCTCTTTTTCTATTCTTTCCAAGCGCTTTTGAGCAGCCGGATCACTCTCCCGTCTTAAGCCCTGACGCTCTATCTCAAGTTGCATGATTTTTCTGGTCAATTCATCCAGTTCTGCCGGCATGGAATCGATCTCTGCTCTGAGCCTTGCTGCCGCTTCATCCACCAGGTCAATGGCCTTATCCGGAAGATAACGATCAGTTATATACCTGTGGCTTAAAACGGCTGCACTTACCAACGCTGAATCCTTTATCCTCACGCCATGATGAACCTCATACCTTTCCTTAAGCCCCCGTAGAATTGAGATGGTCTCTTCCACACTGGGTTCATCCACGTAAACGGGTTGAAAGCGCCTCTCTAAGGCTCGGTCCTTCTCTATATACTTGCGGTACTCGTCAACGGTTGTAGCCCCTATACAGTGAAGCTCTCCTCGAGCAAGCATGGGTTTTAAAAGGTTACTCGCGTCAATAGCCCCTTCCGCTGCTCCCGCTCCTACAACCGTATGAAGCTCATCTATGAAAAGGATGATTTGGCCTTCTGATTCCTGTATCTCCCTCAAAACCGCCTTAAGCCTTTCTTCAAACTCCCCTCTGTATTTTGTCCCGGCTATCAGACTCCCCATATCGAGGGCTATAATCCGCTTATTCTTAAGCCCCTCGGGAACATCATTCCTCACAATCCTTTGGGCCAAACCTTCCACAATTGCGGTCTTACCAACCCCCGGATCACCTATAAGTACAGGGTTGTTCTTGGTTCTTCGGGAAAGGATCTGTATAACCCGCCTTATCTCCTCGTCTCGACCTATGACGGGGTCAAGTTTGCCTTGTCTTGCAAGTTCCGTAAGATCCCGTCCAAACCTTTCGAGGGCTTGATAAGTATCCTCGGGGTTAGGACTTGTGACCCTCGCTGAACCCCTTACCTTCTTTATAGCTTCAAATAGCCTTCCCCTTTCAAGCCCTACTTCGCGTAAGATCTTACCCGCTACTGCTTCGTCTTCTGAAAGGGCCAAAAGCACATGTTCCACGCTTATATACTCGTCATTGAGCCTTTTTGCCTCATCCTCGGCTCGAGCCAGAACCCGATGAAAGCGCTGGGAAGGGTAGATCTGACCCGTTACGCCCCTTAAGCTTGGAAGGGCTTTAAGGAAAGTTTCAAGTTTAAGTCTTAACTGGTTAGGATCAATCCCAGCCTGAGAGATGATTCTGGAGGCAAGTCCATCGCTATCTTCAAGAAGGGCCAAAAAGAGATGCTCAGGCTGAAGCTCCTGATGACCATAACGAGCGGCGATGGTCTGAGATTCAAAAAGGGCCTCCTGTACTTTTTGGGTGTATTTTTCAATGGGCATCTTCCTCTCCTTTCCTTACTTCTTCTCCTCATACTCAGCATCTATCACATCATCTGACTTCCCTTGAGAAGTACCACCTTGAGAACCCTGTCCATAAGTCCCAGTAGCCTGCTTATAAACGATCTCGGATATGGTATAGGCCACTTGCTGTAAGTCATTCATCAACTGACGGAGCCTCGTGGCATCAGGCGATTCCTCTTTGCAAAGTCTTTTTATCTCCTCAATGATGGATTCAGCTCGAGCTTTCTCGGCCGGTGGGACCTTCTCACCAAGGTCTTTGATCTGTTTTTCCACTTGATAAGCCAAGTTATCGGCCTGGTTTTTAAGCTCAGCGAGTTCCTTCCTCTTCCGGTCTTCCTGAGCATACATCTCGGCCTCTCTCATCATCCGGTCTATCTCTTCCTTGGGTAGATTGGTGGAACCAGTGATGGTGACCTTCTGCTCCTTCCCTGTGGCCTTATCCCGAGCGGTAACATTTAAGATCCCGTTAGCATCTATGTCGAAGGTCACTTCTATCTGAGGCACACCCCTTGGAGCCGGAGGGATTCCTTCCAGATAGAAACGCCCAAGCGATCTATTATCACGGGCCATCGGACGTTCGCCTTGAAGTACATGGATCTCCACCGAGGTCTGAAAGTCCTCGGCAGTAGTAAAGATCTCGGTCCTACGGACGGGAATGGTGGTATTGCGCTCTATAATCTTGTGGAACAAACCACCCTTCACCTCTACGCCTAAAGAGATGGGCACCACATCAAGCAACAATATGTCCTTAAAACCACCCACAAGAACCGCCGCTTGGATAGCTGCTCCAACCGCCACCACCTCGTCAGGGTTTACCCCTTGACATGGTTCTTTTCCGAAGACCTCTCTTACAAGCCTTTGAACCGCAGGCATCCTGGTCGCACCACCTACAAGTACCACTTCATCTATATCCTTGGGCCTAAGTTTTGCGTCCTCTAAGGCTTGGAAAAGCGGTCCTTTAAGTCTCTCGAAGAGGTCTTGACATAAGGATTCGAAACGGGCCCTTGTAACGGTAATATCGAGGTGTTTAGGGCCAGTAGCGTCAGCCGTAATAAAAGGTAAGCTTATGCGGGTTTCAAGAAGCGTCGAGAGTTCACATTTGGCCTTCTCACAGGCCTCATAAAGCCTTTGTAAGGCTTGGGGGTCTTTCCTCAGGTCTATGCCGTGTTCCTTCATGAATTCATCAGCAACCCAGTCAACAAGCCTTTTATCGAAATCGTCACCTCCCAAGTGGGTATCACCTGAGGTGGCCCTCACCTCAAACACTCCTTCCCCCACCTCAAGAATGGAGACATCAAAGGTACCTCCACCGAGGTCAAAGACCAAAATGGTGGCGTTAGTCTTTTTGTCGAGCCCATAAGCCAAAGAAGCTGCTGTAGGCTCGTTTATGATCCTCAAAACGTTAAGCCCTGCGATCTCACCGGCGGTTTTTGTGGCCTGACGCTGAGCATCGTTAAAATAAGCGGGGACCGTTATCACCACATCCGTAACCCTCTCCCCCAAATACCTCTCCGCATCATCCACCAGTTTCTTCAGTATCATGGCCGAGATCTCTTCGGGAGCATAAAGTTTTCCCATGATCTCAACCCTTGCGGCGTTGTTAGGACCGGGCACCACCTTATAAGGTACCCTCTTTATCTCCTCTTGAACCTCATCGTATCTTCTTCCCATGAACCTCTTTATGGAGAAGATAGTGTTTTCGGGGTTCAAAATGGCCTGCCTTTTTGCCAGTTGCCCCACTAACCTTTGACCGTCTTTGGTAAAGGCCACCACCGAAGGCGTAAGCCTTGATCCTTCGGCATTGGGTATAACCGTAGGCCTATCGCCTTCCATTATAGCGACCACTGAGTTGGTCGTTCCTAAATCAATCCCAAGGGCTTTCCTCGCCATCTGTCTCACCTCCTGTTAAGTGTCCTCTTCAAGCAAGGTAACCATCCCTTTCGACATTTCAAGGAAAAAAGAAGGCCTTTTCTCAACCAATCATCTTAAAGCTCAAAACGCTACTTGACGGGGTAGAAAAAGGACGAGTTGGGGGAAAAATATTATAAGAAAGGTTACAAAAATAAGTGCCCAAAGAAATGGGAATATGCCCCTAAATATGGTCTCTAAAGGTACATCTGGAGCAATTCCCTTGATGACATATACGTTTATTCCTACGGGCGGTGTTATTGCTGCCATCTCTACCATCAAGGTAATTAATATACCAAACCATATAGGGTCGTAACCAAGAGATACCACCGTAGGCAATAGGATAGGCACCGTAAGCATAATCATGGCAAGACCATCCATAAAACAACCACCAACCAGATGCATGAAAAGAATGATGATCATAATCAACTCCCTTGGAGCGCGTACACTACTGATCCAACCCGAAAGATTGAAGGGTATCTGAGTAACTGCCATAAAACGGCTGAATAAAGTAGCACCATAGAGAACGAACATGACCATACAAGTAATCAAAAGTGTATCCTTAGATGCCTCTACCATTGCCTTCCACGATATATTCTTCCTTACAAGCGCTATCAGGACTACAGCAAGCGAACCAGCCGCCCCTGCTTGCGTTGGAGTGAACCATCCGGTCATGAGCCCACCCATAACCAGAGCAAAAACTATGAGAACTTCTATCATTGCTGGTAATGCTTTTATTTTCATAATAAAAGAGGTGGGGGGACCTGGAGGTCCAAGTAAAGGATTCCTCCAACATACAATGGAGATCGCTATAATGAAAGCAAAAGTGAGTATGATCCCGGGTATTATACCCCCTAGAAAAAGCTTGCCAATAGACTGCTCAGCTATTATGCCATATATAACAAGGAGAGCGCTCGGCGGGATGAGAATTCCGAGTGTTCCTGCGGAAGCGAGACATCCCGTGGCAAGGGAATCATCATAATTATATTTCTTCATTTGAGGTAGTGAAACCAGACCCATAGCAGCAGCTGTAGCATTGGTTGAACCACATATAGCGGCAAAGGCAGCACAGCCGATTACTGAGGCTATCGCAAGTCCACCTCTCAGGTTACCTAAAATTACATGACTTGCATCAAAGATGCGTTCGCTCATGCCTGTTCTGAAAGCAATGCATCCCATAAGCACAAACATAGCTACTACTGACGTAAGGGTATAGGAAGAAAAAACATTTAAAAGCTCAACTGCGACCATATTAAGAGCTGCATCTAAACCCGCAAGATAACTGAAACCAAGGAATCCCATTATTCCCATTGCAAAAGCTACGGGTACTTTTATGGCAAAAAGTATAATGAGCAAGATTATACCCACTATTCCTACATTTACCGGTTCCATATCATCTCCTTATCTTAAGATTTTGATACGCCTGGATGGCATATATGAATATGGCTGGAATGCAGGCCACACCAATGGCATAAACAAAGGGAGCAACAGGTATACGTTGGGTCATAGTAGCCTCCTTTACTAATTGGAGATGGTAGCCGTAAATAAAGGATCTCCAGACTATAAGTATAAAGAAAACTATGGAAAGAACTCTACTTAACACATTAAGTACTTTGGCAACGGTAAAAGGCATCTTTGCCACTATGAACTCTACTTCTATATGACGACCTGCAATTATCGTCTCGGCAAGGGAAAATGAAGCCACACAAATACCAAGGAGGGACACTATATCAAACGCCGCTGTTATAGGCTTGTTCAGTATTTTCGACGAAAGAATATCGGCTGTTATAACAACGAACATCAGAAGCACGGATAGAATAGCTATCCAGTTGAAAAAACTCCCCATTTTCTCCACTAATTTCCTCAAGTTGTGCCCCTCCTTGGCTTCGATTTTGTACCTACTTCTTAATAAGGTGGCTCTCCACCCATTTAACCGCCTCTTCCTCAGAGGGCTGTCTCTCCATATAGTATGCAACCCTTTCAAAGAAGTATTTCACATAGTCTTTCATTGGTAAACCCATTCTTTCTTTATCGGCGATATATTTCTCAAGGACAACCCTCGCAGGCTTTTCCCATTTCTCTTTTTCCTCTTTTGGTATCACAATCACCTGTCTCCCCGGTAGGCTTTTAAAGTAGTCCAAACCTATCTTATCATAATACATCCACACATAGGCCTGTCTTTCAGCATATTCGTTGCTAAGCTCAGTAAAAACCTTTTTCACATCGGCAGGTAAGGACTCCCACTTCTTCTTATTCATAGCCACAAACTGGCAACTGGAGGTAGAAATAGGTGGAATTGTAACGTACTTCACTAATTCCGCAACGTTCCAACCTTTGAGGACCTCAGGCACTGCAAAGTTTCCGTCCACAACGCCTTTCTGTAACGCTTCATAAACCTCTGACATTGGCATTGCTCTGGGAACAGCACCCCAAGCCTTTATTAGGTCTACTGTTGACCCGCTTGTTCTTAATGTCAAACCTTTTAAGTCTTCCAACTTATATACAGGCTTATTCTTTGTGGCGATCACATTCCTTCCCGGGCCGTGAAGATAAAGAATGTGAACTTCTTCATACTCCTTAAAAGTAAACTTATTAAAAAGATCCGCATAAGTCTTTGTCGTAACCCATGCACTCGGAATTTCGGAAGGCATCTCGAAGATTTCGCTTAAAGGGAAACGCCCAGCTACCCAGAGAGGACAGGACATACCGATGTCTGCTATGCCCTGAACTACCGCATCGTAAACCTTAGCAGGTGCAGCGAGCGTACCCACAGGGTAAATTGTGATTTCTACTTTCCCGTTAGTCCTCTTTTTGATCTCATCAGCAAACATCTGATTGAGAACCGTATGTAAATGGGTCTGTGAAAAAACAGTCGCGAACCTGAGTTGAATCTTATCCGTAGCATGTGAAGTTATTGTAAAGGCAAAAAAAACTAAGCTCAAAATCCCTACAAAGAGCAAGGCACAAAACTTTTGGCAATTTTTAAGTTTCATGATAACACCTCCTTTTTATTTTTTCTGTTTTTAACGTAATAGTATGCCACATAGAAATTCTATCCTACTTTTAGCTTCTCTCAGATGGGCTTTCATCAGCCTTTTAAGGCTTTTAAGGTCTCTCTTTTCCATAAGCTCCAGCATTTTTATGCTGGGCAAGCGAACTTAAAGCCGCACCAGGTACGCTTAAGGCAAGGCCCCTAAACCATTGAAATTTATCAACAAGACGCGAGAAGGTCTCAAGCAGCACGTTTGACTTCGTAGCCCTATAAGTTATTTCGTGAAATTGGGTTTCACATTTGATGATTTCTTTTTTATTTCCTCCCCTTATTACGGTGTCCCCCAAGTTACATTTCTTCTGAGTTCTGCGAGATCTTCATCTGTAATGTTCTTTACCAAGAGAGAAAGCACATGATTCTCAATCACTTATCTTATAGCGAAATATTCTTCCACCTCCTACCTTTTTAATCTCCCTACCTTAATTCCCAACCCATCGTCCCAGACTAGCAGTTTTTCCTGCTCAAGCATCAAAAAGGCCTTTCTTACGGGCACTTAAAAGTTTTTGTCTTTTTATTAGTATACTTTTTTATATTAAATTTTGTCAACAAAATATTTTAAAAAAGAAAAGAGCCTTGCCTTTTAATAGAAGTTGTGCCATAAAAATTTTGGGCCCCCAAAAGGGGCTAAGTTTGTTTTGGGGGAAAGGGATGAAAAAGGGGTTTGATGAGCCTGAGCTCACCAAGGAGGAACTGGAAGAGCTTAAAGCTTTGGCTCATCTGTGCCGAGGTGACATCCTCACCATGACGTTTCTCGCGGGTTCAGGACACCCAGGAGGCTCTCTTTCTTCATTAGAAATGGTGCTGCTGGTTTACGGAAAGGCTAACATATTCCCCCACGATCCTTGGAATGAGAACAGGGATAGGATCGTCATAAGCCACGGGCACATCTCCCCTGCCGTGTATTCGGTCCTCGGAAGGTTGGGTTTTTTCCCTATAGAAGAAGCCCTTTCGACCTTTCGCCTCGGGGGAAGCCCTTACGAGGGACACGTGAATTCTCAGCTTCCTGGTATAGAATGGAGCACGGGCAATCTGGGGCAAGGGCTTGCGGCTGGGTGTGGTTTTGCCCTTGCGGGAAAGATCAAGGGGAAAAAATACCATACTTTTGTTCTCATGAGTGATGGCGAACAGACTAAAGGACTGGTGAGCGAAGCCCGTCGCTTCGCCGTAAAATATGGCCTTAAGGACCTAACGGTCATTATCGATTACAACCAATTACAAATAAGCGGAAGCATCCATGAGGTTATGCCCCAAAGGATCAGGGAGAACTACGAGGCTGATGCTTGGGAGGTAATCGAGGTCGATGGTCATGACTTCCAAGAACTTTACAAAGCGTTGAGAAAAGCCATCTTCGACGAAAAACCAACCGCCATTATCGCCCATACCGTTATGGGTAAGGGAATAAGCTTTATGGAAAACAATAACGTTTACCACGGAAGAGCCCTAAACCCTCAAGAATATGAAATGGCCATGAAGGAGCTTGGGTTTGAGCCTGATCTGGATCACCTGAGGGAATTGCGTAAAAAATCCTTTTACACCAAATTTGAAAGACCCTCTCCCTCCCTTCCCAAGATCGATCCGGGTACTCCGAAGGCCTATTTCCCGGGAGAGAAAGTGGGTAACCGAAAAGCCTGGGGGAAGGTTCTCCTTGAGCTTGCCGAGCTAAACATCCCCAAAGGTATACCCATTGTGGCCTTGGATTGTGACCTTCAAGGTTCGGTTATGGTGGAGGAATTTGGGAAACGCTTCCCATCTTATCTTATCGAAGGAGGGGTTCAGGAACACAGTACCGCCATCATTGCAGGCGTTCTCTCACGGGAGGGAATTATTACGTTTTTCGCGGATTTTGGGGTCTTCAACATCGATGAGGCCTACAATCAACAGCGTTTAAACGACATAAACCGCACCAATTTGAAGTTAATAGCTACCCATACGGGGCTTGATGTAGGGCAGGATGGAAACACTCACCACTGTATAGATTATTTGGGGCTCATGAGGAACCTTTTTGGCTTCAAGGTAATAGTGTCGGCTGATCCCAACCACACCGATAGGATCATAAGATGGGTAGTCCAAAGGGAAGGGAACTTTCTCATCACTATGGGCCGGGAGCCCGAACCGGTGATAGAGGATGAGGAAGGAAGACCTTTCTTTGGCCCGGACTACGTTTTTTGTTACGGCAAAGGTGATCTAATCCGAAAAGGCACCAAAGGGGCTTTAGTCAGCATGGGCACTCTGCTCAACCGGGCTGTGAAAGTGGCCGACCTGCTTAGAAAGGAAGGGATTGACGTAATGGTCATAAACATCTCCTGTCCTTTTGACTTGGACAAGGAGCTTTTAAGCCTTGCAGCCTCAACGGGTCTCATAATAACCTATGAGGACCACCACGTTGAAACAGGGCTTGGAGCAGAAGTGGCCAAGTTCTTGGCCGAAAACGGCTATGCGGTTCGTTTCCGTCGATTAGGAATCCGTCACTATGGTCTTTCGGGTACCCCTGAAGAGCTTTATAGAGATCAAGGACTCGATGAGGAATCTTTGATTAAGACCATCCAAGAAGAGGTTAAAGGATGCAATTCAAAGAGATTTACCACCGGATCCTTTCTGAGTTCTTCCCGGAACATCTGATCATTCAGTTTGGTGATCAGAAACTTTTTTATCGCAAAAGGACCTGGAGGGTCTTTGACGAAGAAAAAAACACATGGGAAGAACGAGGTTTAAGGTATGGCGAAAATCCTGATCAACCTGCTGCCCTTTATGAACTTGTGGGAGGCAATTTGATACTTGGAGATTGCCGCTTCATAGACCCCGAAAGGGGCCTTGTAAGTGCTTTAAAAGAAGAGGATTTCCTTCAGTTTGGGAAACACCCAAGTAAAATCAACCTCACCGACATTGACAGCGGTTTAAATATCATAAAATACCTGATGGATAAGCCCAGTGCCTGCATAATAAAACACAATAACCCCTGCGGGGTAGCCCAAGGTGAGACGTTAGTTCAAGCCCTTGAAAGAGCCTTTCTGGCCGACAGAATCGCCGCCTTTGGAGGTTGTGTGGTATTAAACAGGCCCCTTGATAAAGAAACTGCCGAATGGATCTCCCAATTTTACTTCGAAGTGGTGGTGGCCCCTGAATATGAAGAAGGGACGCTTGAGTTTTTAAAAAAGTGGAAAAACTTAAGAATCGTAAAAATCGAAAAAATAGATCGCTTGCAAGAATACGCGGATCTTCCCTTTATCGAATTCAAATCCCTTATTGACGGGGGCATCATCGTTCAAAGGTCCTTCGTAAATCAGATAAGAAAGCCCGAAGATTTAAAACCCGCCCTTGCCCTTTATAAAGGAAAGGAATACCGGATCCTAAGAGAGCCTACCCAGAAGGAGATCGAAGATATGCTTTTTGGATGGGCTGTCATTCAAGGGGTAACGTCAAACTCGGTTGTATTTGTGAAGGATAAGGCTACCTGTGCCATAGCCACGGGGGAACAGGACCGAGTAGGATCAGTCCAGATTGCCATCTTTAAGGCATACCAAAAATTTGCGGATGCGCTTTCCTTTAAGCAATATGGAATCCCCTATTACGAACTCGAACAAGAGATAAAAGAAGGGAAAAGGCCATCTGAACATAAAGAACTAATCGATGAAAAAGTGAAAGAAGAACGTGGAGGCTTAAAGGGCTCGGTATTGATCTCCGATGGCTTTTTCCCCTTTAAAGACGGTCCCGAATTGGCAATAAGAGAAGGCATAACTGCGATCCTTCAACCCGGGGGTTCCGAAAGAGATCATGAGGTCATTGAGGCTTGCAATCGAGCCAATCCACCTGTAGCGATGGCTTTCACCGGACAAAGGTGTTTTAGGCATTAATCGGAAGTTGAAGCTCCAAACCGGCTCTTTTGGCAAGAATCTGTAAAAAAAGCGTAGCGTAAGAACCTTGAGGAAGTTCAAAGGATAAAGGCATCTTCCATTTGGAAGGGTGAAGCTCATCGGGTTCTTCTTTAAATGCCTTCACTCTCCGTGGGATCACCCAAAGGGGCCTTTCCCATGAACTGAGATAAACCCTTTTAAGCCCTTTAACCTTCAGATCTCGAAGCTCTAACCCTTCCTCCTTTAAAAGCTCGGAGAAAATACCCTCCCATTCCTCCTTGAGCTTTAGGCTTCGCTTCGGGAGAGGGATCTTCTCGGATTTTAAGGTCTCCCAAATCTCCTTGAGAAAAGGGCCAATTGGCACAAAAAGCCTTTGAAAGGGCAACTCCAAATAAAAATGAGAAAGACCCTCTTTTTGACTCAGTCTTTCCAGATATCGGCTTACGAGTTCGTTCCATAAAAAACTTTGATAAGCCGTAAGCCACACGGAAAGTATCCTCGGAGTGATCAAGTTTACCGCTTTTTTGAAATCCTTCGGGTGGTGAATTAAAAAATCCACCACACTCCTTTGATTTGAAGGCGGCAAAATTTCCTTTAAAGCCTTCCAATCTCCCCACAAGGAAGAAGCCTTTTCCTTAAGGTCCCTTACCCTTTTAGGATCCCCCAGAAGGACTTCGACCAAATAAAACCTTAAAACCTCTTCCCATTCCCCTTTGAGAAGGGCCTTGCCCGGAAACCCTTTCTTCCGACTCCAGGAGCCAAACCTTTGAAGGTCAAAATAATTCGGAAACCCCTCTTCCAGAAAGGGAAGAACTTTTCTTAACGTTTCCGCTTCTTCTTTAGAAAGATCTCTTATAATGATGAGAAACGAATTCCCCTCGATATCATGGGAAGAAAGGTGCCTCTCCAAAAAACCCAGCAACTCACCTTCGAAACCCTTTCCCTTTATTCTCAAAGGGGGTACCTCATTCAAGGGACCAACGCTTAAATGTTGGACGGCAACACCTCTCTTATCTTTTAAAGCGGGAACTACCACATTGGAGGGTTTAACCCTGATAAGGTTTGCAACCCTTGGGATTAGGGAAATGCTATCGACATTTTCCTTTCTAACCCTATAAATGGCGTGCTTTCCCTTTTTCCTTAAGGGTAAACGCATTATCTCCTTCACGAAAAAATCCTGTGGCTTCACCTTTATTTTCATGGATCAAAAATTAACCAAAAGGAGGTGTTTTTAAAAACCCCTCCTTTCGGTTAAGGGATCAGAAGACTATTAACCTTTTTACTTTCTCGCTGCTTCGATCATTTTCAGAGTATCTTCATAAATCTTCCTTCCGGGAATTCCTTTGGATTCAGCCTGTTTAATCCAACTCTCGATGACCTCACTTTTCACCGCATCCCTCCATTTAGCTATGTCCGCCAAGCTTAGCTCAACAAAGGTGTGTTTCTTCTCCTTACAGAAATTAATCGCTGCGTCGAGCCACTCGGTTTTTTCTATATGATAAAGATAATCGGTAAACTCATGTTGAGTTTCTATAAATACCTTCTGAACCTCCGAGGGAAGTTGGTCCCATGTCTTTTTATTCATGATAACGCCAACAGGCGACATGTTTATCCCACCAGGGAAAATGGTGTGATGAGGCACAAGCTCAAGCACTCCGAAGACCTTAAGAACCGCAAAATGGTTCAAACAACCATCAGCTACCCCCCTCTCCAGGGCCGTATACCAGTCGCCTATCGGAACCTCCACAGGCGTTGCCCCTATTGCTTTTACTGTTGTGGTGTGTTCACCGGTAGTGAGGATCTTCATCTTGTTTAAATCGGCCACAGTCTTCACAACTTTTGCCCTCTTGGTAGTATGAATGTGAGTCTCTGGCATCATAGAAAAAGCGAAGGGCACAACCCCTTCCCATTCCTTCTTGATTTCAGGATATTTATCCATAAGTTTCCTATAAATCTCATTAGCCTTTTCTCTGGATGGCCAACCCATGAAGGGAAGGGTAACAACCATGTTGGCAACAAAACCTTCTCGTGCGTTCACCACATAAAGGGCCATATCCGCTATTCCACTTTGAACACCCCTAAAGGCCTCGGCTTCTCCCATCAATCCTCCACCCGTTATCACCTTAAACTCCACTTTACCACCCGTTCTTTTGGAAACCACCTCAGTCAACCACCTAACAGCCGAACGACAAGGAGGCGAAATCGGAGGATTATGATCACTGTAAACTAAAACATAGGCATCCCCTTTCTTCTCCAGAGCACTTAAAGTGCCACCAAAAACAAAAAGCCCAATTACTAAAGAAAACACCATCCCTCCCACTATCCACCGCTTAAATCCCATCTTCTAACCTCCTTTTTAAAATATTCATTTTTACCCTTTTGTTAGCAATTTTCATACCTCAAGCCCTCTCCGCTGATAAAATGCCTTCCACAGGTAGGGGAAAATTATGAAGCAATATGTTGTCAAATTAGTAAAATATAGTTTATCTATCTTGCTAAATCCTTTATGGCCCTAAGAGTGTATTCGATTTCTTCTTCCGTATTAAAGTAACCGACAGAAAGCCTCACCGTTCCAAATGGAAAGGTTCCTATAGTCTTATGGGCCGAAGGGGCACAATGAAGGCCAGGCCGTGAGAGGATGTTATACTTTTCATCAAGAAGATATGAGACCTCTGAGGGGCTTTTTCCTTCCACGTTAAAGGAGACGATTCCTATTTGCTTTTTGGGATCCAAGGACCCATATAATTTTACTCCTTTTATCTCCTTGAGGCCTTCAAGCAGTTTTAAGGTCAGTTTTTCCTTTTTCTCCATTATCCGGTTAATGCCCTCTTTCAATATAAACCTCACTCCTTCACCCAGACCCGCAATACCCGGAGTATTTGGCGTTCCACTCTCGTATTTATCGGGAAGAAACTCGGGCTGTTCTTCCTCTTCGGACTTTGATCCTGTCCCCCCTCTCATTAAGGGCTCTATCTTCTCTTCGAGGCCCTCGGTATTTATCACCAGTCCTCCTGTTCCTTGAGGCCCAAAAAGCCCTTTATGACCCGTAAAGGCTAAAAGGTCAACCGGTAATTCCCTAAGGTTTATGGGGATCGTTCCCGCAGATTGGGCAGCGTCAAGCAAAAGGGGAATCCCGTGATCTTTAGTGATCTTAAGAATCTCCTCAACCGGCATAACGGTCCCAGTCACATTTGAAATGTGAACAAGAACTACCAATTTCGTGTTTTTTCTTATGCTTTTTAAAAGATCCCGAGGATCTATCTCCCCTTTTTCAGAGGCCCTAATTTGAGTCACCTCAACTCCTTTTTTCTCAAGGTCTCTTAAGGGCCTCATCACCGAATTGTGTTCCATACTGCTGGTTATCACGTGATCACCCGGTTTAAGGAACCCGTAAAGCACCAGGTTCAGGGCTTCGGTCACGTTTTTGGTGAGTATTATTCGCTCGGGATCCTCAAGACCAAAAAGCTCGGCCAAGGCCTCCCTCGTTTGGTAAATGATCCTTGCCGCTTCAATGGCAAGCTTATGACCTGACCTTCCCGGATTAGCCCCATATTTTTCAATGGCTTTTCTTATTGCCTCAACTACACCCTGTGGCTTTGGCCATGAGGTGGCAGAATTATCAAGGTAAACTAGTTCCATCCCCAAAGACCTTTATCCTCCCAGATCCTTTCTTAACCTCTCCTATAACCCACCCCCTCTCTCCCCGCTTTTTTAGTTCGTCAAGTAAAAGGGAGACTTTTTCTCTTGGCACTGCCATCAAAAGCCCCCCGGAGGTTTGAGGGTCAAAAAGGAGGTCTATTGTTACCTCGTCGACCCCGCAAAAATCCACCATATGAGACCTGAAGTTCTTATTTCGATAAGCCCCACCCGGAACAAGCCCCATTTTAGCAAAATAAAAGGCCTCTTCAAAAATTGGAACCCGAGGGGCATATACATAAAAATCAACCCCTGTTCCCTCCACCATCTCACACATATGCCCTAAAAGCCCAAAGCCTGTAATATCCGTACAAGCATTAACCCCTATCTCCACCATTACTCGCGAAGCCTCTTTGTTCAACGTGGCCATAACCTCCGAGACTTTTAGAATGGTCTTTTCCTCCGCCATCTGAGCTTTTATGGCAGTAGCAATAATCCCGGTCCCAATTGGCTTAGTCAATACCAAAAGATCCCCTGGCTTTGCCCCTTGGTTCCTAACAATCTTTTGGGGATGAACGATTCCTGTGACCGAAAGTCCGTATTTCACTTCCGGATCCTCAACCGAATGCCCTCCCACCAAAACAACCCCCGCTTCTTCGAGCTTTTTAAGCCCTCCTCTGAGGATCTCCTTGAGGATTGAAAGCTCAAGATCACGGGGGAAACAAACGATATTCAAGGCCGTGATCGGCTCTCCTCCCATGGCATAGACGTCTGAAAGCGCATTGGCACAGGCTATCTGCCCAAACCAGAAAGGATCATCCACGATAGGGGTAAAAAAATCGACCGTCTGAACCAAAGCCAAATCCTCACTTAAAAGATACACACCTGCATCATCAAGCTTCTCAATCCCCACAAGAAGCCTTTCGTTTTTAGGTACTGAAAGGTCTTCCAGGATCTTCCCCAGATCCTCTGGACTCAATTTAGCAGCTCACCCTGCGCTTTTTGAACATTCGGTAAGCCTTTTCATTAAACCTCCTTTTTCTTTTTTTTAGCCCTTATTTTCGTAACCCCCCCTTCCTCAACCATTTCTATGATCTCATGACCTTCCGATAAAAGAAACCTTTTAACGTTCTCCCGAGAAGGTGGATAATCCAAAATGATCTCAAGGATCTCACCTTCGACTATTTCCTCAATGGCCTTTTTGGTCTTCAAAACCGGCATAGGGCAAACCTCACCCCTCACATCCAACGTCTTCATCCTAAAACCTCCTAAGCAAAAATGGAACTAACAAAAGGCCCTATAAACTTGTGAAAGATCAAAGCCCCAACGGCAAACCCCAAAAGGTAAGCCATAGCGCTTATTGATCCCTCTGCCGCCATTACATGTTGCCTAAAGGGGCAACCTCCAGCCAAAACCCCCAAAAACCCAAGCCCAAACCCCCCTATTATGGCCAGCACTAAATGAGCCACCACATTCGGCGAAAAGCTTATCGGATCACCCGGAACGGGTAAAAGGGGATGAACTTGAGCCTGAAGACCCATCGTTGACCATTTGGCTAGAAAAACGGATTTCCCATTCAAAAACCAGGGAAAGGTCTTCAACGCAGAACTAAAAGGCTTCAAAACCAAAAAACCCAAGAAGGCTCCCAACAAAAACCCGAAAAGCCCCTTCAATAACCTACTATCCCTTATCAGGTAATAATCCCTCATACCCCCAATGGTACAAAACCTAACCCTCTGCCCAAGCCATCCGAAGATCAAACCCAAAATAAAGGTAGCCCAAACATGCATCTTACCCCTCCTTAAGCGCTTCTTTTCAAAACCTCACTTCCCACAATAACCCCAACCAAAATCATCCCTAAAGCAATTATGGCCGTTAAATCCAAATAAGCGCTCTTTAAAGCAGTCCTCAAGGGACATCCCCCCATCAAAAGGGCTGAAACCATAACCCCCATCCCTATGAAGAATTCCGAAAGGGGTCTCTGAGGACCAAATTTCATACTCCTCAACTTAAATTCCCGATTAACTAAAGCCGAAAGAAAGGCCCCCACCAAAATCCCCACTATCGTGAAAACGGGAAGGACCTTCGAAACATCAGCCCCTAAAAACTTCGGCACCCCTTCCGAAACCCCATAAATGGGCCAAATCCTTATAAAAACCCAATTGACCAAATCCCGCATATGACAGGCAATACAAACCCCATACGCAGGAGGCGGTAAAACCTTAAAAAAGGCCTGCACCACCGCTGCCCCAACCCCTACAATTAACCCTACCCAAAAAGGCGACATCCTTCACCCTCCTAAAAATTTTAAAAAACCTCTACCCTCAAAACCTCTATCTGTCAAATAGATTTTTTCAATAGATTTTCTCGTTTTGATAGATTTAATTAAGGCACGTATTTTGCTTAAGAAGAGAAAAGAAAGGAGGAAAAAGGTTAGGAGGTGGTTTCATGAAGTTTGAAAAGCTTCTCGAGCCTGGTAGAATCGGAGTTTTTGTTTTGAAGAACCGGATCCTTAAGATGGGCTCCACCTTGGGGTTTTTCCCTTGGCAAGAGGGGCATATTCAAGAGGAGGTTATTTTAAGTTATGAAAACCTTGCCAAAGGAGGGGCAGCTCTTGTTACGGTTGGAGCTGCGCCTTTTGGGGTTCCGCCGGGAAGGGGTTATCTTATGAACGATGATAAGTTTTTACCCGATATGACCAGACTTGCCGAAGCCATAAGGAAGCACGATTGTATTGCTTTTGTACAGTTGTTTCACATAGGTCCGATGCTTCCGCCCTTCTTACGTTCGGAAAGGCTTTATCCTGTAGCTGCTTCTTCTTTGAGTAAGGAAGAACTACCCCTGCCTAATTTTATCCCGCCCAAAGGTCTTGATAGGGACGAAATTAAGCGGATTATAGAAGATTTTGTGACACTTGCTCATAGGGCGAAAAGGGCTGGTTTTCAAGGTGTAGAGATCAATGCTGCCTGCAACCATCTTTTAAACAGTTTTCTCTCTAGGGCTTGGAATAAGAGAAATGACGAATTTGGTCCTGATACCATAGAAAACCGCTCAAGGATCATAGTGGAAATAATACAAGGGATAAGGGAATTAAATGGCAAGGAATTCGGGATTGTGGTTCTTATTAACGGAGCAGAGATAGGCCTTAAGGATGGAATAACGCCTCAAGAGAGCTTAAAGATAGCTCAAGTTTTGGAAAAAGCAGGGGCCGATGCTATAAATGTGAGAGCGGAATTTTACACACCATTTCGAGATCCTAATAAACGGGATAGCACCCATTTCCCCGATGTAGCCCTCTATCCGGAACCTCCTTTCCCGGTGAGCGATCTCATGGAAGACCGTTTTTGGGGAAAAGGAGGTTGGGTTCCCCTTGCTGCTAATATAAAGCAGGGCGTCTCAATACCAGTAATTGTGGGGGGTAGGCTTGATCCTGAGTTTGGGGAGAAGGTTTTAAGAAAAGGAGCTGCTGATTTCATCTACTTTAACCGTGCCCTGATGGCCGACCCAGAATTACCAAGAAAATTGATGGAGGGTCATCCCGAAGATATTCGTCCCTGTACGGGATGCCTGACCTGCTTTGACAATAACGAACGAGGTAACCCACCCCTTTGCCAAGTAAATCCAACCTTAGGGAAAGAAAGCCTTTTGCCAATCTCAAAGGCAAAGAAGAAAAAGAAGGTCCTTATCATTGGAGGAGGACCAGCGGGAATGGAAGCAGCAAGGGTAGCCGCTCTGAAAGGACATGAGGTTATCCTTTATGAGAAGGCCCCTCGATTAGGGGGGTCCATGTTACTTGCCTCAATAGTAAAAGGCTTAAAGCGGGAAAACCACTTGGGACTTATCTCTTATTATGAAACGCAACTTAAAAAATTGGGAATTAAGCTAATGCTCGGTAAAAAGGCCACAAGAGCTATTGTGGAAGCTCATTCTCCTGACGCATTGATAATTGCCTCGGGGGGCATTCACCACATACCGTCTATACCAGGCATTCACAATAAGAATGTCCTCACTAGCAGAGACCTACACGAAAGGTTATGGAAGTTTTTGCGCTTTCTTTCCCCAGAAATCCTTTTGTGGGGGACAAAAATTTGGATGCCGATAGGTAAAAGGGTAGCCATCATAGGAGGGCAAATTCAGGGATGTCAACTCGCTGAGTTTTTGGTAAAGCGGGGTAGAAAGGTAATCATAGTGGATGAAGGCGACGAGATCGGAAAAGGGTTGCCCGAAATTTTAATAAAACCCCGACTTATAGATTGGCTTGAAGGAAAGGGGGTTCAAATTATTAAACGCGCTAAACTCCTTGAAATTAAGGAAAACGGCCTTAGCATCCAAACGGAGAAGGAGGGAAAGCGCTTTCTGGAAGTCGATAACGTATTAACAGCTTTGCCCCTTATGCCTAATGAGGATATGCTCAAAGAATTTAATGGTTGTGCTCCTGAAATCCACGCCATTGGTGATTGTAAAACACCGGGCTTAATCGTTGATGCCATACACGAGGGGTTCAAGGTGGGGAGAAATTTGTAATCCAAGGCTTGCCCAAGAGAATGAAAGTATGATAAAGAATTAAACATGTTGGTGAAAATCCTGGTCTCCACCAATCAAAAGGAAGAGGTGATAGACATAACCCCCCAAGTTCAAACTGCCATCGAAAAATCGGGCATAAGAGAGGGATTCATAATCATTTACGTCCCCCACGAAACAGCTGCCGTGAGCATCCATTCGGCTTTGGATAAAGAAGAGGTCCCAAAATGGAAAGAGATGCTTGAGGCAATAAGGGCTTCCGAAAAGGCAGGAGGGGAAACCAAAGCGGCCTTTGTAGCTCCTACAGAAGTGGGAGTGATAGAGGAAGGAAAGATGGTCCTTGGGCCAAACCAGCGCGTTTTCTTTTACGAATTCGATGGCCCCAAGGAAAGATGGGTTTACCTTTATATAGGTAAGTAAATGCGCTTCCTTTTTGGCGTTATAGTTGGAATTATCTTCACGTTGCTTTTCCTTTCCTTAGGGGGAAGTAAATTTTTACGAGAGATGAGTCATAAGGTTGGTCGTTTAGGTGAAAAAATCGAAAAGTACGAAAGGCTTTTAAAAGAAAATCATCCTTCGAGACGTTAAATCAAGACCATTCCACAACTTCATTCTGAAGAAGAGTATTGAGTATCTCATAAGCGTTAGAAACTTTCCCCACCTTAATTTCTTTCATCAGGTTAAAATAATTCAAACAAGTTCCACACACCAGTATCTCCACTCCTCTTTTTTCTAATTTACGTAAAGCCTCTAATAGCTCAGACCCCGTACATGCCAATTTAACACCCGAGTTTACCGTGACGATCTTCTTAGGGATCACTTCGTTTTCACTAAGGGCATTAACAAAAGCTTTCATTAAGGTTCTTCCCAATTCCTCACTCCCTCTTCCCAAGGAATCACTGGAAATAAAAAGGACTTTTTCTTTGGGGAAAACCATAGACTCACAAACCACTTCCCTCCTTTCAAAAGTACTTCCCTTATCAGTTTTCTTGAGTGTTACTTTAAAGCCCTCTCCCTTCTTTTCTACAATCACCTCATATCCATGCTCTCTCCCAAAACGAGCCACATTTCCGGCAGAACCCGCATTATCCACCCACACAGTAAACTCCCTTTCACCTTCTTCAATGACCTTTTTAGTGATTAGAACCGGTTGAGGACAAGCAGAACCTCTTGCATCAACTTCCCTCATTCCAAACCTCCTTCCAATTTTATTTTAAAGAGTTCTCCCAAAATCTCAAGCAAATTGATAATGGATTTTCTCTATATAATTTTTGAAACCAATAAAAACAATCTATTTGACTTTTTTATTAATTTGCGAAAATCTTCTCTTTGTTAGAATTTGTTGAATAAAAATTAAAAGGAGGAATAAAATGCCTCAACATTATACTAAAATGTGGCAAGATTTGGGCTTAGATTTAGAAAAACATGACAATTTGTTAAAAGTTTTGTCTGACTTTTATCAACAAATATATCTTAGCCAACACGATCGCCCCGAAGGAATGAAGTACTTCGACTTTGTAATTTCAGAAGCACATGGTCTTAGGATAAAAGAACTCCTCGATGCTAAAAATGAAGGGAAAAAGGTGGTAGGGACTTTCTCTGTTTATGTTCCTGAGGAGATGATACTTGCGACAAATGGAATATGTGTAGGGCTTTGTGCAGGAACTCAAATAGGTTTTGATGAGGCAGAAAAACTAATCCCTAAAAATACCTGTGATCTTATTAAAGCTTTTATGGGATTCAAGCTAACTCAAGTTTGTCCTTACATTGAAAGTTGTGACCTTATAGTAGGAGAGACAACTTGTGATGGGAAGAAAAAGGCTTATGAAGCCCTTGATAAACTTACAGGAAAAGTTTACGTTATGGAAGTCCCTCACAGAAAAACTGAAGTTGGTAAGGAGTTGTTTTTAAAAGAGCTTTTCAATTTGAAAGAAAAGTTAGAGGAATTATCCGGTCAAAAAATGTCACTAGAAACCCTGAGAGAAGGAGTAAGGATAGGAAATGAAAAACGAAAAGCTTTGATGAGGCTTGAAAGCTTGAGGGCTCATGACCCAGTTCCCATTTCAGGGTTGGATGCTCTTTTAGTTGATCAGATCGCTTTTTATGATGATCCCATAAGGTTTACCCAAAAGGTAAACGAACTTTGTGATGAACTTGAAGAAAGAGTCAAAAAAGGCGTAGGTGTTAAACCTAAAGGAACTCCAAGAGTGCTTATCACTGGTTGCCCCTTTGCCTTACCCAACTGGAAACTTCATCACCTAATAGAAACGAGCGAAGCGGTAGTAGTTGGAGAAGAATCTTGTGTAGGAAGAAGGTATTATCATACCTTGGTCCCTGAAAACTTTAACAGTGTAGAAGAAGGTATCAAGGCTTTAGCCGAAAGATACTTAAATACTCATTGTGCCTGCTTTACCCCTAATAAGGTTTTTAGAAATAATGTGTAAAGCCTTGGGTTATGAAGTAGAGGAATTGAACAATATAGAAATTGACGGAAAAGTTAAGGTAAAAATCAGTAGTATATGTACTGTTTTTGCTGAATCGGAGGTTATTTCCCTTATAGCTCAAGGAATACCAAGAGAAGAGATTTTAAAAGGCGTTCATCTTTCAATTGTCCATAAAGTGCTTTCCATGCTCAAAAGAATTCCTGTCAAAGAGGATTTAGTTTTTGCTGGAGGGTCTTCGCAAAATAGAATTCTAAAAATATTTTTAGAAAATGAGCTTAAAATTAAAATCGTCACCCTTAAGGAGTCCCCCTTTTTAGGAGCTATAGGAGCAGGTATTTGGGGGCAACAATTCTTTAGTACCGGATCCTAAAATCATCAAACTCTCCCGTGTAAGGTTCCCATTGGACTTCGACCCTTTCAACCACTGCGCCAGGTGGCCCTTTATGGCACCATTTTATCATCTGCTGGATTTTATCCTGAGGTCCCTCAAAAAGGGCTTCTACGCTTCCGTCTTCTACGTTTCTAACCCATCCTTTTAACCCAAGGGCTTGGGCTCTTTGACGGATATTGTGGCGGAAAAATACTCCTTGTACTATGCCGTAAACCTTTACCCTCGCTCTTCCTAATTCCAAACCTTACCTCCTTTTGCTCTGAAGGTAATAAACCAAGTTATCCAGCACTGTGGTGAAATAGGCGTTCTTGACCACAAAGCCCTTAGGCACCTTTATCTGAACTGGGGTGAAGTTTAAAATCCCACGAATGTTGGCTTCAACCACCAAATCTGCCACCTTTTGGGCTTCTTGAGGAGGTACCGTCAACAACGCTATATCTATTTTCCTCTCCTTGGCCACTTCTTTCAACCTATCGATGTGAATGACCTCCGCAGGTCTTCCCAACCGTTCGGCCAATTTCCCTATAACTTTCTCTGGAGATTTATCAAAAGCAGCTACAATCTTATAGTTCTCCTTCAAAAAATCCTTGAAGTTTAAAAGAGCGGTCCCCAAATTACCTATCCCAATAACCGCAAGCCTCCACTCCCTATTAAGCCCCAAAATTTCCTTTAGACGCTCAACCAGATCCCTAACGTAATAGCCTACTCCTCTTATCCCAAACTCCCCAAAATAAGCCAGATCTTTCCTGACCTGCGCCGCATTAACCCCACAGGCCTTGGCCAAGGCGGTACTTGAAACCACCGTCTCGCCTCTTTCTTCCAATTCTTTTAAATGTCTCAAATAAACGGAAAGCCTCCTTATAGTTACATCGGGTACCTTTACATGCTTCAATTCCCTTCCTCCCTTTGTGAAATTTTTCTCTTTAAAATACGATCAATTTTATAAAAAAACAACCTCCTGTTTGCAAACAGTTGACACGACTAAAGGCAGGGAGATATAAAAATTCCCGGGTTATGAACAAAAGGAAGGAAGGTTTTGAGGGTCTTCCTTTAGAGCTTGTCGAAGAGGCTCCGGTAGGTATTTTTCTTTGTGACGAAAAGGGGAATTTTCTTTATATCAACAAAACTTTTGCTCTCATTTTTGGTTTTAAAGATGCAAAGGAGCTTAAGGACTCCTGTCAAAGTCTTTACCACCTGTTAGGGCCCATCGAGTTCAACAGAGTTTGGGAGAAACTCCGGGCTCACCATCAGGTTCATGCTTTGGAATTTTTCATAGAAAAGAAGGGAGGCGAACCCCTTTGGCTTTGTCTTACGGCCAAGGTAATTTCTATCAGGTTTCAAAGACTCGTTGAAGGTTTTATCACAGATATAACCGAAAAGAAGGAAACTGCTCAACTTCTTGAGCGAACCCAGTTACAATGGCGTATGCTTATAGAACAAGCAGGAGACGCTTTTTTTATTCATGACTATGAAGGTCGTATCCTCGAGGTAAACCAAAGGGCTTGTGATACGCTGGGATATTCCCGAGAAGAACTTCTAAAAATGACCATTGATGACATAGATATAGAAGCCCAAAAAAAGAAACACAAAACAGTTTTTTGGAGTCGTTTAAATCCAGGCCAATATGTGACATTTGAGGGTATCCACAAAAGGAAGGATGGTAGCACATATCCGGTAGAGGTGACCCTTGGCCGAGTGGATTTTGGAGGTAAGAGCTTACTACTTTCTATTACACGGGACATTTCTAAGAGAAAAGCGGTCGAAAACGAACTAAAGAGGGCTTATGAAGAGATTAAAAAACTCAAGGAACGTCTTGAATTGGAAAATATATATTTAAGGGAAGAAATAGAAACTCGCTTTTCAAACAATGAATTTATAGGGGAAAGCCCAGCGATAAAAAGGGTTTTAAAGCTTGCCGAAAAGGTAGCGAAGGAAGACACTTGTGTCTTAATAATAGGGGAAACTGGTACGGGGAAAGAACTTTTAGCGAGGCTTATTCATAATATGAGCCCTCGCAAAGAAAGGCCTATGATAGTGGTTAATTGTGCTGCTCTTCCTCCAACCCTTATCGAAGCAGAACTGTTTGGCGTTGAAAAAGGGGCCTATACGGGCGCGATAAAATCAAGAACTGGAAGGTTTGAAGCAGCGAATGGTTCCACTCTTTTTTTGGATGAGATAGGGGAGCTTCCTTTGGAGCTTCAGGCTAAGTTATTAAGAGTATTGGAGCAAAAGGAGTTCGAAAGGATTGGAAGCTCCCGCACTCTTTCGGTAGATGTAAGGATCATAGCTGCCACCAATCAGGATCTGACTCAACTGGTAAGGGAAAAGAGATTCCGAGCGGATCTTTATTTTAGATTAAGTGTTTTCCCCATATACATACCTCCTTTACGGGAAAGGAAAGAAGACATTCCGCTTCTTATATGGCATTTTGTAAACCTGTTTAACCGCACTATGGGAAAACGAATCGTTCATATCCCCGAATCCACCATAAAAAAGCTCATGGATTATCCTTGGCCAGGCAATGTCAGGGAACTTAGAAACGTCATAGAAAGGGCCATGATCCTTTCCGAGGGCACAACGCTTACGGTGGAGGACCTTACCTCTTCTGAAACTTCTCAGCAACAATCCGATTTACTTAACCTCTCTCAAGTAGAGAAGGAACACATTCTTCGGGTGCTCACGCAAACTAACTGGAAAGTTAGCGGCAAGGGCGGTGCCGCTGAGATCCTTGGTCTCAAGGAATCCACCCTCCGAGCCAAAATGAAAAAGCTCGGAATAAGACGTCCCTCCTCTAGGAATACCTAGAGAAAGCCTTCTTTCTTTTACTGAGTACCGTATTTATAAACAAAATCGGGTACGTCGTTTAATTCATCTTCATCAATAAAAGCCACAAGTCTCACTATAGACCCATCTCCCCTGTACCACCTGATTGGGAAACCGGCTATCCTACACCTTTTCCCCACAACCTTATCAATATCTCCTCCTACGTTCTCCCATCCCACGATGCCGTGTCTCAAGATAATATTGTGACAAGGTTCCCATTCGGGAAAGTCCTCCTTCACATCTCTTCCGGTAAGCCTTTTATATTCCTCACAAATATCTGGCCTTAAAGGACCAGGGCCATGAGGACCTATAGCAGTATGAAGTGGATGATCCAATGCTTGATTATCAATCCCCACGGCTTTTACCTTGTGCTCTACAAACCATTCACCAGCCTCTCGACCTAAGCCGGGTGAATAACAAAAGTACATGGTGGTGTCACCCCAGTAATGATGCCAACCGGTATGAATGATGACGATATCTCCCGGTTTGATGGGCAACTTCTTGTTCGCCTCCTCCAGGTCCTTCGCCGTAATTAACTCCCATTTTCCTTTCGGAATATCCCAAACCACAGCCTCCCCATAACAGGAGGTAAGAGGAACCTCGTGAACATATCTTCCTCCCTCAAAGACATGAGCAGGTGCGTCCATATGAGTTGTACAGTGCATCACGGTAGTGACCTTCTGCGATAAAACGCCCGATTTGGCAAAATAATGCATCCTTTCTATCTTCACGTCCTCAAAATATGGCCAAAGAGGACACCCATAACCAAAAGGATGACTTAAATCGACAAGTACTTCTTTGCCCATCTTCACACCTCCTTAACGTTTATTTTTACCAAGTAGTAACCCCACCGTCCACATAAAGGATTTGCCCAGTGATAAAATCCGAGGCCCGTGAAGCGAAAAATACGGTCGCTCCTACTATGTCTTCAGGAAGTGCCCAACGTCCAAGCGGAATCCTCGCTTTCATACTTTGAGCAAAGGTAGGATCAGCTAAAGCAGGCCTTGTAAGTTCAGTCTCTACTATAGTTGGCGCTATAGCGTTGACCAAAATGTTATATTTGGCCCACTCGCAAGCAAGGGTCCTGGTAAGGGTATCAACCGCCCCCTTACTGGCACAGTAAGCAGTATAGTTGGCCGGAAGTCCGTATCTTCCCCTTACCGAAGACATGTTGATGATCTTACCCCTGCGCTGCCTTATCATCACTTGACCTACTTTTTGGCAACAGAGAAAAACACCCTTCACGTTCACTTCAATCACCTGCTGCCATTCTTCTATGGGGAATGTCTCAGCTGGTTTGCGAATGGCAATACCGTGGGAGTTCACCAATATGTCTATTTTGGGGAACTCTTCAAGCACTCGATTAACCATGGCTTGAACAGATTCCTCATTTAAAACATCCACACTCACAGCTAATGCCTTCCGACCCAGTCTCCTTATTTCTTCTGCAACTTCCTCGAGGGGTTCAAGCCTCCTGGCAGCAACCACCACGTCAGCCCCTGCTTGAGCTAAACCTATGGCTTGAGCTCTCCCTATTCCACCGGATCCCCCTACCACTATGGCCACCTGCCCTGTAAGGTCAAAAAGGTCAAGCATTTTATCCCTCCTTTTAAAAGTTCACCTTATCCTTGCCCTTTAAACCTAAGGTTTTTCTCACCTCATCTGGGGTAGCGATCTCACGACCTAATTCCCGGGCGATCCTAACCACTTTTTCAACGAGTTCAGCGTTGCTTTTGGCTAAGACACCCTTGTTTATGAAGATATTGTCCTCAAACCCCACTCTCACATGCCCTCCCATAACTATTGCCAGCGCAGCAAGATGAAACTCCGCCGGATACCCCACACCAATTACGGACCATCGATAATCACCTTCACCGATAAGCTTGTCGGCCTTTTGTTTCAAAAACATCACGTTCTCTGGATCCGAACCTATTGCTCCCAATACACCCGTCACAAATTGCATCCATATTGGTTTTCTTAGAAGTCCCTTCCTTAATAAAAAGTTCATGTTATAAAGATGACCCACATCATAAACCTCACATTCAGGAACTGTTTGATTGGCATACATTGTCTCGCAGTATTTTTCCATGTCTCCAAAAGTGTTTCGAAAAATAAAGTCCTTTGTACCCTCTGCGAACTCCTTTTCCCAAGAAAACTTCCATTCATTGTCTCTATATCTTTCTGCAACTGGATGTATTGAAAAGTTAATCGAACCCATATTAAAGGTCGCAAGTTCAGGTTTTAGTAAAGGAACCACCCTTAACCTTTCCTCAGGGCTCATATACATGGTGCCTCCAGTGGTTATACATATAATTGCGTCCGTTCTCTCCTTTATCTTTGTCGCTATTTCTCGGTAAATCTCCGGATCGGTAGTGGGTTTTCCGGTTTTTGGATCGCGAGCATGTATGTGTACAATGGCCGCACCTGCTTCAGCAGCTCTTCTCGCCTCTTCTGCAATCTCCTCAGGTGTTATAGGCAAATAAGGAGTCTGAGTAGGAAGGGTTATGTTGCCTGTTAGGGCTGCACTTATTATCAATTTTTCCATCTCATTCCTCCTTTGCTTGCTCTAGGTGCCATTTCACGAGATGCTCCATCAACTTACGCCTTTTGAGCTCCATTTGATCCTCGGTCCAATCGTAAAAACCTTTTTGAGTTTTAAAACCCAACTCCTTACTCTCAACCTTTCGCCTCAAAAGCGACGAGGCTTTTTTAGAAGACTCCAAATGAGGGAAAAGGTAATCGTGGATGGAAAGGATCAAATCCAAGCCTACCATATCGGCGTTTTCTAAAGGCCCAAGGACAGGAAGCCTTAAACCAAAGCTATATTTTATGGCCTCATCTACTGTATAAGGATCAGCGATCCCTTTTTCTACCAGTGATACAGCCTCACGCCATAAAGCGTGCTGAAGTCTGTTAGCTATAAATCCGGGCACATCTTTCAAACACTTAACGGGTTTTTTCCCAATTTTTCGAAGAAACTCGTAGGTGAACTCAAAAACCTCATCAGATGTATCCCTAGCCTTTACAACCTCAACAAGGGGAATAAGATAAGGTGGATTCCAAAAATGGGTCCCTAGAATCCTCTCCTTCCTTTTGGCCTTTTCAGCAATCTGAGATATGCTTATCACCGAAGTATTTGAAGCAAAAATCGCCTCAGGGCCACATAGTTGATCCAACTTCTTAAAAACTTCCTGTTTAAGTCTTAAATCCTCAAACACACATTCAACCACGAAATCTGCACCACCAAGAGGCTCCCAAGAGGTAGTGGGTTCGATTCTTGAGAGCACCTCTTCAATCGATTCCTTCGGACCAAGGCCACAATTTTTAAGGTATTGTAGGTTATCCCTAATAGCCTCCATTGCTTTGTTGAGTTGTTCTTGACTAATATCCACTAAAATCACACGGTAGCCATTGGAGGCAAATACCTGGGCTATCCCATGCCCCATAAGCCCGGCCCCTATTACACCTATCTCCTTTATAAATGAAGGCACCACATTAAGGTTTTCGCAAAGTTTATGCCGTAATCTAAGATAGAAAACACGGCCTTTCCCGCTTTCAATTCTTATTAACTCGCAAAATAATCCGAGTTTTTCTCACCTCTTTTGACTTCTATAAAAAACAAAATTGGCGCATTATATTGCGAAAATCCAAACTTGGGCATAAAACTTGCGTAAAAAGGATGAACGGGGAGGATGTGATGCAGGAAGTCAAAACGACCTGTAAGGGGTGTCACGGCGGGTGTAGGGTTATTGTGAGCGTGAAGGATGGGCAGATTTTTAGGATAAGGGGTGATGGGGAATCCTTTACTTTAGGAACCATGTGCGCAAAAGGGCTTGCAAGTGTTTATGAGCATGCGAATCCGAACCGCTTAATAAAACCTCTGAAGCGAGTTGGTCCAAGGGGCTCCGGGAGATGGAAGGAGATAAGTTGGGAAGAGGCTTTGGGAATAATCACAAATGAGATGAGGAAGGTGGCCGAAAAATACGGGGAAGAAGCGATTCTTATAGGGCAAGGGACTGGGCGCGGGTATAACCGATATACGCTTCGCTTTGCCCGTTCAATCGGGACACCCAATGTGTTATTCCCGGCCCACTTCTGTTTTGCCCCTAAGATGGCAGCCTTTGGCTTAACTGTGGGCGGGAGGCTTTTCTGCGATTATCATGGCTGGGCGGGGGTATATCCCCGCACAATTGTCCATTGGGGTAAACAGCTGGAATACACGAATGCCGATGGCGAAATGGCAGTCTGGTTCCTTAGGGCCCTTGATAAGGCTGAGAATTTTATCCTGATCGATCCAAGGGCGACTGCAACGGTTCGAAGGGCGAGGTTGTGGCTTCCGGTGAGGCCAGGAACGGATGCGGCTTTAGCTTTAGGAATGTTAAATTTCATAATTCAAGAAAATCTTTATGATCGTGATTTTGTAGAGAAATGGTGCCACGGTTTTGATCAACTGCGAGAACGCGTTAAAGAATATCCCTTAGAGAAAGTCAGCAAGATAACCTGGGTTCCGGAGGACAAAATAAAGGAAGCCGCTCGATTAATAGCAGTTGGTTCTCCAACGTGTATTCAAATGGGAGAGGCCTTGGAAGCTAATAACAATTCCATTCAAACCTTAAGAGCCATCATATGTCTCATGGCTATAACGGGCAACATAGAAAGGCCCGGAGGCATGGTGAACTGGTTACCATCTCCCGCAGGACCAATGGAAGACTTTGCTCTTGAAGTTCCTCCTCCTTCGCAAAAACCCCTGGGAGCGGAGAAATTTAAGCTTTTGGCAATGCCTCCTTTTGCCATGTGCCATTGGGAAAGTGTGTGTGAAGATCTATTGAATGGTGAAAGGAAGATAAAAGTTATGCATCTGGTAGGAACGAACCCGGTGTTGGCCTATGCCAATGCTCGAGAAGTTTTTCAAGCCTTAATGAACGTGGACTTCATCTCGGTGGTAGACCTTTACATGAGCCCCACCGCTCGATTTGCAGACATAGTATTGCCCGCAGCTCATTGGCTTGAAATGGATGATATTTACGATATGCATCCCCGTTTCTTTGTCTCAGCTATCGTTAAAGCAGTAGAACCTCCTGGTGAAGCATGGCCCGATAATAAGATATTCTTAGAACTTGGTAAACGTTTAGCTCCCTCTTTTTGGCCTTTCAAAAACGTGGAAGAGATGCTCGATTATCAGCTCAGGAAAGCAAATACAAAATGGGAGGAATTCAAAAAAATGGGCATCCTTAGCACCACTGGAGTGGTCCATTATGAAAAGCACAAAACCGATTATTGGAGAAAGGGGGGAGGATTCCCCACCCCTACCGGAAAGGTCGAGCTTTATAGCACCATACTTGAAGAACTTGGTTACGACCCTCTTCCCCATTACCGAGAACCCTCAGAAAGTCCCCTTAACGAGGAAATCGCCTCCAATTACCCTCTAATTTTGACTACGGGCGGACGCGTGCCTTACTACTTCCATTCCCAATACCGCCAAAACCCGGTGTTAAGGGAATTGCAGCCTTATCCTTTGGTTCAGATACATCCAGAAACGGCAAAACGTTTTGGCATTTCGGAGGGGGACTGGGTTTGGATAGAAACCCCAAGGGGGAGAATTAAACAAAAAGCCGCCCTATTTTCAGGTATGAACCCTCAAATAGTGGTAGTCCAAGCCTCCTGGTATTATCCGGAAGACCCAAGTCCGGAAAGCTTTTTCATAAGCAACGCTAATGTGTTAACAAGCAATCACCCTCCCTTTGATCCTTGCATTGGTTCTACTACCTTTAGGGCCTTGATGTGCAAAATTTACAAAGCCGAGGGTTAACCATGGGATTTAAGTTGTTGATAAACCGGGACAAATGTATCGGTTGTCATTCTTGTACTGTAGCTTGTAAACTCGAACATAACCTTCCTCCCTATCCCTCATCGCCCCCTGAACCCGAACCAAAAGGCCCGGCTTTTATAAGGGTTAAACAAGAGGAACCGGGACGATTCTCACATATAGTGTGTCGACATTGCGAAAGGGCTCCTTGTATCGAAGAGTGTCCTACAGGGGCCCTCGTTAAGGGACCCTGGGGCATGACCCAGGTGCTTAAGGAAAGATGTGTGGGATGTGGGGTTTGCATCAAGGTATGCCCTTTCGAAGCCCCCCAGTTATTGCCTGACGGAACTATTGGCCTTTGTGATCTTTGTCTCCCTTTAAGAGATGAGGGACTTCTGCCCGCCTGTCAAAGCGCTTGCCCCGCTGGATGTATAGAAATAAAAGGCCTTTGAGCAATCATTCTGATTTGACGTATCTGGAGGCGCTTTCACCCGCAATTCTTCCGCTATTTAAGGCAAATCCCATAGTATTACCGGGCAGTAGGAACATGTAACTGTCTCCATATATGGAACAAGCATCAGTCCCACATGCATAAAGCCCTGGAATGACCTCCCAGTTATCCGTTAGGACTTCGCATCGGTAATTAATCTTTATGCCACCAAGACTCCCATAAGCACCGGGGAAATTTCTGGATGCATAAAAACGTGGCCCCTCAAGAGGTATAAGGTAACGCGAATTTTTATGAAAAAGTTCGTCACGCCCTTTCTTACAAAAATCGTTGTATTCCTTTATTGTCTTCTCAAATCCATTTGCATCCACACCCATTGCTTCAGCAAGCCCTTGAACGGAATCGGATATAAAAAGATCCTTACTTCCCTTGGATAAAGCCGCCTCCATCTCTTCGTGAAAACGTTGTACATCTTCTATAGGAAAAACCCTCGAAATCACATCAAGCCCTCTTTTTTGAAAACATTCGAGTAGCCCATCATCCACTATAACAAACGCACATCGTCCCTTTTGTCGGGCAATAGCGTTTCCGGTAAATGTGGTGTTAGGCAAAATCTCCTCGTTTATAAAACGTTCCCCTTGAAGATTCACCATAATGTCACTTGGCTGACGGAAAACCCCCCTTATAGTGGGAAACTCATCCATTCCGGGAACGCCATATATCAGTTCCATGTTCATGTCGCTTTTCCCAGCTCCTACTTCCCATGCCATCATAATGCCTTCGCCTTGAAGACCTGGAACTCTGAAAGAAAAAAGATCTACTCCCCATTCAAATCCCGTATATTTCTTAATCCATTCTGGATTGTCCCCAAATCCCCCTGTAGCCACTACCACGGCCTTTGCGCGCACTTGTATTTCTTCACCATTTCGGTCCTCAGCCACAAGTCCAATAATCTTACCCTGAGCTTTGAGGATCTTCTTGACCGGACATTGAAGCATAATCTCGACTCCAAGTTTTTTGGCCCTCTGAGTCATTATCCTCATCATAGTCCCAGCGCAACCAGGTCCTGGTTCCCCCGTCTCGGGCCTCACAATGTGCCAAGTAAAATGAGCCCCGGGAAAGTAAGCAGCTACGTCCGCAAACTCAACCCCCATCTCTTCAAGCCACCTTATCGTATCCCCTGATAGGTCGATGTAGGTTTTTACCAACCTCGCATCCACCCTCCAGTGGGTATAATCCATGAATAACCTAAAGGCCTCCTCTCGAGTAAGGCTTATTTGTTTGAGCTTTTGAAGCCTACTTTCAACAGCAAAGGGCCCCATACCCATGTTCGCCGTTCCACCAGTGGTCACCCCCTTTTCAAACACGATAACCTTACAACCCTTTTCGGCAGCGGAGATAGCCGCTGAAAGGCCAGCTGGGCCAGCACCGATGATGGCTATTTCGGTCTGAAGCCTCATTTTGCTCCTCCTATCTTGAATCTCGGTCTTTTGTTATGAACCATAAAATAAAGGCGATCCCACCTTATATCGTCCCAGTTTACGTGCAATTTCAATTTCCCTTCCGCAACCAATCTTTTTGCCGCCTCCTCAAGTGGATTAAACTCGAAAATAGAAAGTAACCCTTGACTCTCTTCCAAAAAAGCCTCCCAATCACAATAAATGGCTCCGGTAGGGCATATCATTTCACAAAAAGTACATCCAAGCCACATATCGCATTCGTTGCCTTTTGATCCGAAACGTCTCGGTTCGGAAGAGAAATCGTTATACCCCATTACACAGTATTCTATACACAGGCGGCACTTGGGGTAATTGCACTTATTCGGGTCATAAGAGATCCTTCCATGTGGATTATGTCCCCACCTATAAAACTCGGTAAGGACCCAAAGCTGTGGCGTATAAACGAAGGGTGGAATCGGAGGGATAAGGTCGGTCTCCCCTCGATTTATCCTTTTGCTCCTTTCCACTATCTGCTGCCCGAAAATAACCGCTTCTTCTAATTCTTCCTCATCCGGATGCCCCTCGGTATAGTAAGGAGAAGGGGCTATTTGAAAGTGAACACTGCCAAAACTGCTCTTCATCCCTATAACCGTAAACCCTCGATTCCTTAACCTCCTGGTCACCACCGGGAAGTAATGTTCGGGCATAACCCCATGGGTACAAAAAACAAAGGCATGTTTCCCTTTTTGATTCGGGATGCTTAAGATGAATTCCCTAACATTGGGAGGTTCGGCTCCACACCAAACGGGACTTCCAAAACCTACAAGGTCATACTCATTTACCACCTGGGGGGTCACTTCCTTTAAGCTAAAAAGATCACACTGTCCATTGGCCTCCTTAATGCCCTTACTTATCGCCTCTGCAATTTTCTTGGTATTGCCCGTTTGCGAATAATAAACCAAACAAACCCTCATCTTACCCCCCTTTTTCTAAATCTCCCCAAAACCTCGGCCGCCTGATCCTCAAACGTAGATCACATTGCAAACACCTCATCGCCTCGTAAGTAGCCTCCTCTTCACTTATAGGGTCCATTCGCCCACCTCTTATCCTCTTAAGGTAACCAAACCCCTCTATCTTCTCTATGACATGAGAAACGCCATTTGCCCTCTTTTCATCCTCAAGCCCCTCACCTCCTAAATATCTATCGATAGCGTCAGCTACCTTCCTTCCAGAGGCTATGGCCTCGACGACCGTCCTGGTACCAGTCAAAACGTCACCTGCAGCGAATATTCCTTCCATTTCGGTCATCATCTCAAAGGGATCAACTTCCAAATTCCCCTTTTCCCCTACCAATAACCCCAATCCTTCGGGCACTTCAGGCCTCTGACCAACGGCGAAAATCACGTTGTGGACGGAAAGCTCTTCCGTAGTACCCTCTATTAAGCTTAACTGGAGAGCTCCTTTAGAATCAAAGGAAAAATCTCTAACTTCTGCGTGTTCTATCCCTACCACATAATCCCTCGAATTGCCTATTATTCTGAGTAATGCCCTGGAGGGAACTAGCTTTATACCCTCAGCCTTAGCTTCTTCTATCTCTTCGGGAAGGGCTGGCATTTTTTCATAAGGTTCTACACAAAGCACGTAAACTTCCTTCGCGCCAAGAAATTTGGCCATTCTGGCACAGTCAATCGCCACCGAACCACCCCCTATAACCACAACCTTCTCCCCCACCGGGAGAGGCTCCCCATCATTGGCTTTGCTCAAAAAATCGATCCCCACATAAACTCCCTTGAACTCCGCTCCCTCAACTTTCGGCTTAACCCCCCTTTGAGCCCCGAGTGCTAAAAGGACAGCATCAAACTCCTCTTTTAATTCGTCAAGCCTTTCTACCTTTATCCCGGTCCTTATCCCTACTCCTATCGCTTTAATCCGCTCCAGAGCTTTCTCCAGAACTTCCCGAGGCAATCTCCACTCGGGTATCCCATAGCGCAACATCCCCCCTGGTTTCGCTTTGGCTTCAAAAACGATTACCTCATGACCGCGTTTCCTCAAATAATAAGCCGCTGTAAGCCCTGCTGGCCCCGAACCCACAATGGCTACCCTCTTCCCCGAAAATTTACTCGGCATCTCCTCAAAAGGAGACGGCACCCTCTCTGCCACAAAACGTTTCAAAAGCTTTATAGCAACAGGCTCGTTCAAATATCCTCTTCTGCAAACGGTCTCACAGGGTTTATTACACACATAACCCAAAACGTCAGGGAACGGGACTTTATCTAAAAGGAGCCTCCAAGCACCTTCTATGTCCTTTAGCTTAATCAACCTCAGGTAAGAGGGAACATCCACCCCTGCCGGACAAGTGGAGGAACAAGGAAGTAAAGCTTCTTTTTTCCTTTTTCCCTTTATAATCTCCTCTTTATCCCTTAAGGCCCCAGTAGGGCACACTTCCACACAGGCTCCACAAAACATACAACCTTCTTCCATTAAGGGCTTACCCGAAGGGGTATACACGTATTTAAGCCCCTTCTCTTCCTTAACTTCCAAAATCCCAATACCCCGGAGATCTTTGCAAGCCCGAATGCACCTTTTGCATAATACGCATCGCGTAGGGTCATGAACAAATAAAGCGTTATCTTCGTTTAATGGAAAAGATCTTACGGGGGTTTTCTGGGCGGTATCGCTATACCCCAAATACTGCTTTAAAGATTGAAGTTCACAATTTAAATATTTGGGGCAAGAGGAACAATCCACTGGGTGCCCCTCCAGAAGTTTACCCAAAGCTTCCAACCTAAAGCGATTAATCTCAGGGGACCTAGTCCGAACGGAAACCGTTTGTTTTACCTGAAACGTACAAGAAGTTACAAAACCCTCTACGCCTTCTATTTCCACAATACATAAACCACATTCGCCTGTAGGGGGAAGATCTGGATGATGGCAGAGATGAGGTATATATATACCGTTTTCAAGAGCAACCTCTATTAAAAGTTCTCCCTCTTCGGCTAAAAACTCACACCCGTCAATGTAAACCTTCACTTTCCCCATAACCTAAGGCTTTAGGATGTTCCCATATTTTTTATATTCCTCAATCTTCTCTTTCACTTTCTCGTAGTTTTCATAATATTGTTTCTGCAAGCTTTTAATTAACTCTATGTGGGTTGCCACCCCTTGAGGAGAGAAACGCGGCGTATGCAGGGTTTCTTGATCCCAATTGATCACAAATTCGTCTCCTCTCACTTCCACTTTGCCTCTGGTCCAACAAACAGGACAAAAGACCTCCGCTTTTACCGAAGGAACCTTAAAAACATTACAATGACACACTGGACAACTTGGCCCTTGCTCTTCGCCTACGAATTTGACCTCTTCAAGGGGCTTCATCATAGCCTGAGCGACATTTCTGCCCAATCTCCTCGCCCTCTCTAGATACTCAGGATGTAAGAAGACTGCTCCCGGACGACCGCAGAAATTGACCTGCATTTGGTCAACCAATTTCCAACAATGTTGTACAAAAATATTGGCGGCCATAAGCCCCAAAGGAGTCCACTCGGGCTCCCCTCCACCAACGCTTATCACCCCAGCAACTTTATTCTTCTCCAGTATCTCCGGATGCCCAAATACAAACGGCAACATCCTTTCGTGGATACACTCTAAATAAGCATTCGGCCTTAGGTGATAAACGGGGAAAGCCAAAATGAAGCCAGCATCAGTCATCAAGATCTTCTCTAAAATCCAGGGAACATCATCATCAGTTATGGCACACTTCGGTTCCTTCCCCTGAACCATCAAAAGGGCGCACGTCTCACAACCCTTACAAGGCTTAACCCGAAGTTCCATCGCTCGGATGATCTCAGTCTCGAATCCAAACTCTTCAGCTCCCTTTAAAGCTTCCTTCAAAAGGATCTCAGAGTTACCGTTAATTCTCCCACAGGAAAGCCCGATAATCTTCTTGCCCATCTTCACCTCCTATCTCTCCTGAGTAGGAATCAACTTCAAAAGTGCTTCGTAAACCTTTTTCCCAGGAAGCCCTTTCTTCTCTGTATCTTTTATCCACTGATCGATAACTGGTTTCCGTACTTTTGCCCTCCACTTATCGATCTCATCGGCCTTTAACTCCACAAAAGTGTGGTTTTTATCTTTACAATACTCAATGGCAGCATTAATGTATTCTTTATCTTCTATCTCATAAAGAATGCGAGTATATGTCCTCTGGGTCTTCAAAAAAGCCTCTTGTATATCCTTGGGCAGAGATTCCCATGTATTAGCGTTCATAATGATACCCAAAGCTCCCATGTTTATCCCACCGGGACCAAAAATGGTGTGATTAGGTAAAAGATCAAGAAGCTTAAATACTCGCAAAACTGCAAAGTGATTTAAACACCCATCCACTACCCCTCTCTCTAAAGCAGGATACCAATCCTGAATGGGAACCTCCACAGGAACAGCGCCTAAAGCTTTCACAATCGGAGCATATTTGCCTGTAATTGCGATCTTCATTCCTTTTATATCTTCAAGTGTCCTGACAAGTTTTTTTCTCATATGAATATGATTTGGAGGCATCATAGAAAAGGCAAAATGTTTAACTCCTTGCCATTCTCTTTCCATTTCAGGAAATTGCTGTAACAATTTTTCATATATCTCATTTGCCATTTCCCTTGATGGCCAGGGGATGAAAGGAAGCATTATCACTCCATTCAGGACAAATCCGTCTCTTTCGTCAAGAATATATGTAGCTATGTCAGCAACACCACTTTGAACGCCCCTAAATACCTCCTCCTCTTTAAGTAATCCGCCTCCGGTTATTATTTTAAAATCGACCCTACCGTTGGTCTCGCTTTTTAAAACTTCGAACCACCCAAGTGCTGCTTTGACAATAGGTGCCACTGGTGGATTAGAACTGCTAAAAACAAGTTGATACACTTCCCCCTTTTTCTCCAGAGCATTTATATTCCCTGACACTACAAAAACCAAAATGGCCAAAAAGATACCGAATAGTTTCTTCATAGTTACACCTCCTAAAGGTATTTTATTGGTAAATAAATAAAAGACTGAAATTCCCCTCCAGTATGGATCACATGAAGACCTTTATTTAGGGTTTTGAGAGGTGGAACTTGGGACAGGTGGAAAGGAATGGGGTTAAAACCACAAATGGTGAGTTTAAGGATCTCCCCTTTGCGCCATCTCATCCCAGTAGGCCAGAGGGGAATCTCGCATGATACAATATCGCCTTCTTTGATCTTCTTTTCCTCCCTATGGGAATGAACTGGGAACCATTCGCTTGAAAGCCTCTCGTCAAGGGTCCGATGGGAAAGCCTGAGTCTCCCGTGAGGACCATAATACACAAAGGGACCTGCCGGGGGGTGAAGAGGATTGCCATAAGGGTCACATTTTTCTAAGAGGGCAAACAAATCCGCGTCATCGGCATCCCTAACTTCAACGAACAACTTAAGTTTTATGTAACCTATAACTTCGGCATCTGTTGGGAATACGTAGGTGAAGACCGCCTTTCCTCTTTCATCCAATGGCAAATAGCTCAAAGAAGCACGTTCGGAAGGTGGTTCTAAAGATAAGCTTGACCTTTTCGCATCGAGGTAAAGCTTAGTGTAAGAGACCTTAACCGGCCAATCTTCTTCTTCCCGATTCACCAGATCATTACCGGAGGGATCCAAAATGGAAAGCCTTATCTTGGGCGTGTTTTCCCAGCCGTTATCCATACCCTTTAGGAAGAAGTCAAAAAAACGTCTAAGGTCCTCAGTGTTCTCCGGTGAGTAAAAATCCTGCCATTCATGAGTATTATGAACCCTTAACCATTTTTTCTCCGATTGGATCAATCTAAAACCTTCAAGTGAGCCAAGAGTATGTAAATCATTGCTCCAACTAGCTACCACGTAAGCCGGGGTCTTTACCTTACTAAGATCGGCCCTTTTGGACTCCCAGTAGGAATTCATCAAAGGATATCTCTCCACCATTCGAGGAATATCTTCCACGTTGTTATTTCCTTTAAGGGACCTTATTATCAATTCGCAGAAACCCGTATTGGGTATCCCTCCTCTAACGACATCATGACGATAGAGATCATTTAAACCCTCCCAAGGCGCAATGGCTCTAAGATGAGGCGGATTTTCCGCAGCTATGAACCACTGAGATATGGCAAGCCATGAATTACCGCACATCCCCACATTCCCGTTACACCAAGGCAAAGAAGCTATCCACTCGATCACCTCATAACCATCTCGAGCATCAACTGGTCCCCAAAAATGGATATCGCCTTCCGAATTGAAAGCACCCCGAGTATCAACGTTCACCACCGCATACCCTTGAGCACACCAATAAGCCGGATCAGGCCCTTCAAATTTCTGAAGTCCTGAAACCCACTCCCTTAAAACCCCGGGCGGAGGTTCTTGAGGAATCCCTTTCCCATAAGGGCTCCAGGCCAAAATAGCTGGAATTTTCGCCTGAACATCAGCAGGTCTAAAAATATCCAAATAAAGAGAGACCCCATCCCTCAATTTAACCGTCACATCCCTTTCCCATAAGATATCGCAAAGAAGCGGCCTCCCACCCTCAATAAAGGTCTCTCCTTTTTTCAAAACCTCTCTGCCAGGCCGTGGCTTGGAATAAGGGGCATTTAGAAAGGGAATCAAGGAATTTAATCCCGGAGCAAGAGCAGGCCTCCATAGTACTTCCATGGATTACACCTCCTTTATTCCTCCTTTAAGCAAGTTTCATACCTTCACTTCATCTACTCCGTTGACCTTAACAGCTTGATCTATTTCGTACTATTTTGCGAAATTCTTTACGTCTCCTCGCGACTTTCAAAAGTTGACACCCTGGTGCTTAGTGTTGGTATAATTGCCTTGAATTGTGAAAATTTTTTCAAAGGAGGGGGAGGATGATTATAGATGGAAAAAGTGTAGCGGCGAAGATCGAAGAGGAGATCAAGAAGGATGTGGAGGAGCTTAAGAAGAAGGGAATTGAGCCCGCTATTGCTCCGGTTTTGGTGGGGTCGAATCCTGGGGCGAAGGTTTATTACCGGACGAAGCAGAAGCAGGCTGAGAAGCTCGGCATTAAATTCCGAGGGGTTGAACTTCCCGATGATGCTACAGAAGCTGATCTTCTTAAAGTGTTGGATGAGCTGGGAAAAGACCCTGGGGTTCATGGGATATTTGTCGAATTGCCTCTTCCGAAGCAGATTGACATCAATAAGATCGCCGATGCCATTCCACCCGAGAAGGACATCGATTGTCTTAACCCCAAGAACTTGGGCAAGCTCGTTTTCGGTGGAGCCGCTACAGCCACTTATAGTGAACTCAAAGCAAGGGGCGATTTTATGTTTCCCACAACCCCTCAAGCGGTAATGGAGCTCATTTTGGCCTATCAGATTCCGGTTGTAGGAAAGGAGGCCGTTGTAGTAGGCGGAGGAGCAGTTGGACTTCCCCTTTCCATTTTGCTTTTGCGCGAAGGGCTTTCCACGGTAACGGTTGCCGATCGCAATACCCCTGATTTGGGAGAAGTTACCAGAAGGGCCGATATACTGTGCGTATGTGTGGGGAAGGCCAAGTTCATAAGGGGAGACATGGTTAAGAAGGGGGCTTACATTCTTGATGTGGGGATAAACCCAACGCCTGAAGGTATTTTCGGAGATGTGGATTTCGAAGCAGCGAAGGAGATAGCAGGTGGTATAACCCCCGTTCCCGGAGGTGTAGGGGCCGTAACTACCGCTTTGATATTCGCTCACACTATACAAGTGGCGAAATCCCTTTCCCGATAAAGCCTAAGGCTTGACTTGGGGAGGGGGCTGATAAAAAATTAAAAATAGAGTACGGGCGCCCGTAGCTCAGTTGGATAGAGCGTCGGACTTCGAATCCGAAGGCCGGGCGTTCAAATCGCCCCGGGCGTGCCACATGTGGGCCGTTAGCTCAACCGGTAGAGCAACGGACTCTTAATCCGTAGGTTCTGGGTTCGAGTCCCGGACGGCCCACCAGAGTTTGAACATAAGCGAGAGTGGCGGAATTGGGAGACGCGCTGGACTTAGGATCCAGTCCGTAAAACCGGGTGGGGGTTCGAGTCCCCCCTCTCGCACCAAATACTTTTGGAAAGGAGAGATGGGTGAAGGTTCAGTTACAGGATCTATCCGCGACGCGGAAAAGGTTAGAGGTGGAGGTTCCGCCCGAAAGGGTGGAGAAGGTATTGGAGGTCGTTTTAAGGGAGATCCAGAAAAAGGCAAACATTAAGGGTTTCCGCAAAGGTAAAGCTCCCCTCGAATTGGTTAAGACCCTTTACAAAGATCAAGTCGAAAATGAAACAATAGAAAGGCTTCTTAAGGAAACCCTTAACGAGGTTTTCGAAAAAGAAAAGATAGAGGCCCTCACTGTGCCCAAGGTGGAAGCGGGACCTCTTGAAGAAAATAAGGCATTTACCTATTGGGCCCTCATTGATGTACGCCCCCAGGTAAGTCTTCAGGAATACAAGGGCTTGAAACTGGAGCTTAAAAAATTTAAGCCGATTGATGAAGAGGCGGTATCGGAACATATTAAACTTATGCAGCAACAGTTAGCTCAATTAAGGGTCGTAGAAGGTAGGGACCAGGTAAAGAGGGGTGATTGGGTTCTTGTGGATTTTGAGACAAGAATGGATGGTAAATTAGTCCCTGATGGTAAGGTGGAGAATCACCTTTTTGAAGTAGGGAGCGGGACCATGATACCGGGGTTTGAAGAAGCCGTAGAGGGGATGAGAGTAGGGGAGACCAAGGAATTTTCACTCCTTATGCCCGCGGATCATCCGAGAGAAGACCTGGCTGGTAAAGAGGTAGTTTTCCGCCTTACCTTAAAGGAGATAAGGGAGAGGGTTTTACCCCCTGTTGATGACAATTTCGCGAAGGACCTGGGTTTTGAAAATTTGGAAGATCTGAAGAATAAAGTTAAAGAGGAGCTGGAGAGAAGGCAAAAAGAGGCGGAAAAGGCGCTTTTGAGGCAGAAATTGTTGGAAGCCCTTCTCGAGAAAAACCCCTTGGAGGTTCCGCAGTCGCTTGTGGAAAGGAGGGCTCTGGAATTACTTAAGAGGATAGAAGAAAGGGTTTCTTCTTTAAGTGAGAAAAAACGACAGGAGGCTTATCTGGATTGCTTGAAGATCGCGGAAAGGGAGTTCAAGACCCTGTATTTGGTGGAAGAAATAGCGAAAACTGAAGGAATAAGCGTAGGAGAGGAAGAAATAGACGAATATTTAAGGGCTTCCAACATCCCTGAGCCGTTGTTCAAATCTTCATCTGTAAGGGATCGAGCCAAGAGGGAATTAGAGAGGGAAAAGGTCTTCGAATTTCTCCTAAAGGAGGCTCAAATTGAATATGTCGATTAAGAACCTGTATGTACCCATAGTAATCGAACGAGATGGGCGTACCGAGAGGGCTTATGACATTTACTCGAGGCTTTTAAAGGAGAGGATCATCTTTTTAGGAGCTCCTATAAGTGATGAGGTGGCCAATCTGGTGATCGCTCAACTTTTGTTTCTTGAAGCGGAGGATCCCGATAAGGACATTTACCTTTATATAAACAGTCCTGGAGGGCTTGTAACGGCGGGTTTAGCCATTTACGATACCATGCAATACATCAAACCCGATGTCGTGACCATCTGTATTGGGCAAGCAGCAAGTATGGCGGCCATTTTGCTTGCAGCTGGCACTAAAGGGAAGCGGTATGCCCTTCCCCACTCCAGAATACTTTTACATCAGCCCATGGGTGGTTTTGAAGGACCGGCTTCGGATGTGGATATTCACGCCAGGGAGATATTGAGGCTTAGGGAAGAGCTCAATCAAATTTTGGCAAAGCACACGGGGCAGCCGATAGAAAAGATCCGTCGGGATACGGACCGGGATTTCTATATGACCGGAGAGCAGGCCAAGGAATATGGTATCGTGGATGAAGTGGTGGCTCATAGAAAAAGGGGGTAATTATGGAGACGCGAAGAAGAGGGAAAGTGTTTTGTTCTTTCTGTGGAAAAAGCGAAGAGCAGGTTCGGAAGCTCATTGCCGGACCTCAGGTTTATATATGTGACGAGTGCGTAAATCTGTGTAAAGAGATCCTTGACGAAGAGTTCGAGAGGGAATCGAGGCTTAACGTACCTTTACCTACTCCGGCTGAGATAAAGCAGAAGCTCGATGAATATGTGATAGGCCAGGAGAGGGCCAAGAAAATTTTAGCGGTTGCAGTTCATAATCACTACAAGAGGATTTATTACGGCGATCGGCAAAAGGACGTGGAGATTCAAAAAAGCAACATCCTCCTGATAGGTCCAACCGGGGTTGGGAAAACCCTTCTTGCTCAGACCCTCGCTAAGATCTTAGATGTGCCTTTCACGATTGCTGATGCTACAACCCTTACCGAAGCCGGGTATGTGGGAGAGGATGTGGAAAACATATTGCTTTATCTGCTTCAAGCTGCTGATTACGATCTTAGTCGTGCAGAAAAGGGGATCGTTTACATAGATGAGATCGACAAAATCGCTCGAAAAAGTGGTGACAGCCCTTCCATAACGCGAGACGTATCAGGGGAAGGGGTTCAGCAGGCTCTTTTAAAGATCCTGGAAGGCACCATCGCCCATGTACCTCCTAAAGGTGGGAGGAAACACCCTCATCAAGAATTTATACCTATGGATACTACCAACATTCTGTTTATCTGCGGAGGGGCCTTTGTGGGGTTGGAGAAGATCATCGAGGCGAGGCTTAAGGGAAGTGGTATGGGGTTTGGCGTGGATGTGAAAAAGAAGGAAGAACGTAATATCGGTGAGATCTTAAAAGAGGTTCAACCGGAAGACCTTCTGAGGTTCGGATTGATCCCGGAATTTGTGGGAAGGCTTCCCATTGTGGCCACTTTGGATGAACTAAATGAGGATGCCCTTGTTCAAATCTTAAAGGAACCCAAAAATGCCCTTGTTAAACAATACCAGAAGCTTTTTGAAATGGACGGGGTGAAACTTCAGTTTACTGAAGGGGCATTAAGAGCGGTAGCGAAGGAAGCCATTAAAAGAGGGACAGGGGCTCGTGGGCTAAGGGCTATTATGGAAGAGATAATGCTCGATATCATGTATGAGATTCCTTCGAAAGGGAACGTCAAGGAGTGCATAATCACCGAAGAGACGATAACAAAAAAAGAAAAGCCTATTTTGATTTACGAAAACAAGGCCTCTGTAGCTTGACATAGAAAAGGCTAAGAAATAAAATCACTAAAGGGGGCGGATAGCTCAGTGGGAGAGCGTCGGCCTTACAAGCCGAAGGTCACAGGTTCAAGTCCTGTTCCGCCTACCATGAAGGCGGGGGCGTAGTTCAGCCAGGTTAGAACGCCGGCCTGTCACGCCGGAGGTCGCGAGTTCAAATCTCGTCGCTCCCGCCATTTTTTTTGTAGTGATTTCCTAAATTAAAGCTCTCTTGCCATTACTGCCGTTGCAATTGATTGGAATATGATCTGGACCACATCTTTAATCAACGGGCGCCAGAGGATAGGTACCTTTATCTTCGGTGGAACAATTATGGCATCGCCTCTTTCCGGTTTATAAGCGAGGATACTTCTTGGAAGGAAGAATTTTCTGAAGGTTTGAGGAGAAACAACTTTTCCATTGGCCTTAATGACATAAACCCCACTTAAATCAGCACTTTTTGTCCCTCCTCCTACTTCTTCAAGATAATCCCTTACGCTTTTTCCAGGAGTATAAGGCAAAGCCACGGGATTATGGATATCACCTAACAAAAGCACATGACCCGGTAAGGAAGGCACAATAATGGTATCCCCATCTTCTAGAAGAAGATTATCAGGACTTTCCTTTAAACCTTCCAAGTTTTCAGGGAGGTCTAAGGCAATTCTTCCAAGCCCTATCTCGATCTTCTTTTTAAGAAGCGACAGATATTCTTTTCTTTCTCGCAAAGTCTTTCCCAAAAGCTGTTGTTCTTCCGGAGAAATCCATTTACTTTCCTCTTCCATTCTTAAAAGGCTTTCCTCAAGTGTTATCATAGTAGTTTCAAGCATTGCCTTTTGAAATCTTTTCACTCCTTCCCTTATAAAGATCAACCCCCTAAGGTATGCTTTTTCGGTTAACCCCGCTTCTTTGAGAAGATCATAAAGGGTGGTATTGGGCTTAAGTGTATATTCTCCAGGCTTAACTACCTCTCCTAAAATTTTAACTTTTGGCCTTTTTTCGGTAGGTAAAATGCGCTGAATGGCTATATTCGTTCCTTCTTCCAAAGGCAAATTCAACCCTTCTTTACCCAATATCAAAAGGTCATAAAGATACCTTTCCTCAAGTTTTTCGTCTGGTTTGTAAATGACCGCCTTAAGTTCTTTTGGATCTTCTTTAAACTCTATATTTCTCAAGGCTTCGATAAGCGTTAAACCATCATAATAAGGGATAAGCTTCGGAAATTTCACTTCTCCAAACACGTATACGGGAGATCGAGCGAAAAATGAAGGTATAAAAATCTTGTCACCGTCTTTTAGGTTTAAATCAGCTTTCCCTTCCAAAATTTCTTGAGGAACAAAATGCTCAATTTTCCCATCCTTATGGATAATTCTTCCCAAATTGAGATTTGCTGTTTCCTTAAGTTTTGCCCTTTCAAGAAGAAGCTTGAGAGACGGATTTTCCTGAAGAGAATAAAAGCCAGGATACTCCACTTCTCCACTTATAAAGATCACCCCTTTTAGTTCTTTCGTTATTTTGCCAACAACAAGAAGATCACCATCTCTTATCCTCACCTCTTGTAAATTGCTTTCTCCAAAACTCTGCTCAAAGACCTTAACCTCTTCTTTTTCAATCCGTAAAACTTTGATTCTCTCCACAAAGGCAAAAGGAAGAAGACCTCCTGCCAGTTCAACTGCTTCTTTAAAAGTTTTCTCATCCTTAAGTTCATATATACCTGGCCTTTTCACCTGTCCCGATATGGCCACAATCGGCCCAATGGGAGGCACATAAATTACATCTCCATCTTTCAAAACTACATCAATAGGCTGCCCTTTCACTAAAAGGTCATAAAAATCAATAAAAGTCTCCTTTATCTCTCCTTCTTTACGCTGCCGAAGCACAATTTTTCTTAAACTACCCTCCTTTCTCACTCCTCCTGCTTTAGCTAAGGCACTTACAAGGGTATCAAGCGATGTCACCGTTATCATACCAGGTTGTTCAACAAAACCAGTCACATAAACGTTAAAAGTCCTAAGAGAATGAACCATTGCTTCAACGCGTATCCCTTTGAACTTTTTCCCTAACTCTTCACTTAAAACCCTTTTAAAATCCTTAAGGGATAAGCCCGAAACAAAAACGCTTCCTAAGGGAGGAAAGTGAATCTTCCCATCTCCCTTTACTTCCACCAGGTATTCACTTTGAACAACCCCCACATCAACAGCTGGACCAGAAAGCATGACCTTTATCACATCACCAGGTCCAAGCACATAATCATCGCCTACATGCGTTATCGTCCATTGGGCTTCTTTAAAAAACTCATACCCAATTTGACAAAGCTCTTCTTCTAAATACTCAGAAAACCTTTCTTTAATTTCTTTTTCTAACAGCGAAGGCTTTTCTTCCCTTTTTTCCTCAATCGGTATTAAACCTGCTTGTTCCCTCAAAACACCTTCCTTAAATTTTTCACCCAAAGGAGCAGTTTGATTTGTTGAGGTAAAAAGAGAAAACCCTGTACTTTGTAAAACTTGAGACTCTGAATGAATACTAAACCCCAATAATCCCGCTATCACTATTAAGACGCCCAACAACTTCTTCATATCGCAACTCCTGCATCAAAAAAATTTGTAGGAAAGGCGCATCCCAAAATTGAAGATTAATTTTTCTCCTCCTTTAAGATCAAAATGATTAGGTAAAAAAGAGTAATTGTCTCCTTTCGTATAATCTATTCTCATAAACGGCATAAGTTTAAGATTTTCTTTCAAATCAAAAGCTCCTTTCAAAATACAATAATACCTATTTAATTCTTTAATCGGTTTAACATCCTTACGAAAAGGCTGTTCGATAAAACCCATTTCTATCGCGAGTTTTTGTGTATCGTTTGGGGCATATTTTAATTCTGCCATTATATGAAGTATATCACTTCCGTAAGGATATCCAAGAATTATGCCTTTATAAGAAAAACCCTCGTGGAAATAGGCGTGATGAACATACATGGTGTCTTTTGTAAGCGTTACTTCACCTCGAAAACTTGTTTTATCCTTTTGAATAAAGAGACCGATCGTTTTTGCTCCTTCGTAAAGTTTTACCACTATGAAAGGCAAATCGAATTGGTAATCTTCGCCTTTTTGAAGTCCTGATTTTACATCTGTTGCGTTCTTTTCTAAATAAATTCTAAACACTTGAAAGCCTTTTAATGGAATATTTAAAGTAAGGTCAAATCCCAGAAAACCGTCATTATCCCATTTTGAACCGCTTATGTTCTCTTCTTTTCCTGAGAGCATATAAAGGTAATCGCTTAAACTTCGGTAAGAAGGCCTTCCTTTACCTCCATATAGCGTTGCTCGATTTATCCCAAACTCAAGCCACTCAAAAGGCTTCCAATCGGCTCTTAAAAAAAGAAGTTTGGAATCCGAATGATCCCTCCTTTCTTCCAGGAGCCAACCGTGAAGCACTAAAAACTCCCATAAGCCCAAAAATCTAAAAGGCCTGTTATTTTGAAGCCTTATCTGCCAAAAAGGAACGTTAAGTCCAGAAAGTAAATTACCGTATTTGGAAGGACCAACTTTTACATTGTCTCTTCCTCCAATTAAGCTTAGTGGTCCCAAGTCGAGAGAAAGAACTCCTCGATGAAGATAGGCCTTTTTGCCTTCGTAAGAATCACATAACCGAAATTGTCCCATATAAGAAAACCATCTTGTAAGAAAACCCCCAACACTTAAAGTAACAAAGCCGTTTAAACCCTCCTTAAGTCTTTCCCCCTCTCGATCAAGAACAAGCGAAAAGGCATCTTCTTCGCTAAGGAAATAGGAATCAATGTCCAAGGAATAAAAGTTAAAAGGAAAGCCATCTTTACACCAAAGGTTAGCTTCTTTGCTTTCTTTTCCCAAAAGGGCAAGCATTTTCTCACAGCTATACGGTTTTATTCCTATGATTGTAAAATTGGAGAGCTCCGCCCTATCGGACTCATCATATAAATCCCTTTCCGAAAGCGGAATAAAAAGGGAGGCGAAAACGTTTTGAAAAGGCAAACCCAAAAAGCACAAAAAGAGTAAAAGATTTAAGGCTTTTTTAACCATGAAGCAAAACTCTTTATTTCTTGGATGATTTGTTCCATTTTTTCAGCTCGTGAGGGGTCTTTCCTTGCTTTTTCAAAGGCCTCCAAAAGGAAAGCGCAAAGAATTCCTATAAATAAGCCAAGGAATGTGGAGATGGAAATTATAAGGAATCGCTTTGGCTTTGCTTTTTTCTCAGGTGGTACAGCTGGATCTATTACTTGTATTAATATCTCTCGGCTTTCCTCAAGTTTTGCCTGCTCAAAAAGCTTAAGAAGCATCTCATAAAGGGCCTCCCGGTATTTAAACTCCCTCATCTTTTCTATGTATTCCACTCCTTTTTCAGCCGCTTTTTCCACAGGTATCAATGCCCCTCCTGAACTTTTCTTTTCAAGCGTGTCATACTGCGCTCTTAAGGCTTGGATTTCGTTTTTAACTTGCAAAACCCGGGGATGACCTTCTCCTAAAACAGTTTTTAAAGCCCTAAGTTCAGCTTCTTTTGCTGCAATTTTTCCCTGAAACTCAGCAAGAAGCCCTATTGTCGCTTCGCTCTGCTTTGAAACCTCGAGAATTTTTGTAGTTTTCATAAATTTGCGAAGCTCCTCTTCTGCAGCAATAAGAGCCACTTTGGCTTTTTCCAATTCCCTTTCCAAAAACTTCCTTCTTTGAGAGGCTTCAGTTACGGCCACATTCTCCAAGAGTTTTTCCATCTCCTCTACACATTTATTTGCCATTTGAGCAGCCCTTTGGGGGTTTCTATCCTCTACACTTATCGTAAGAAGCCCCGTTTTTTGATCCATTGTGGGTTTTATTCTCTTTTTTAATATCTCACGAGCATCTTCAAAGCTTTTAACCCCATAAACTTCGAGCAAATTGAAACTTCTAATGAGGTTATCCAAAACAACCCTTGTCGTAGGAAGCCCCAAAAAGACATTTGAAGGTGTAAGGGAAGGCACTCCCAGCTGGATAGCTATTTCAGTGGGAACAACAAAAGGAAGCTTTTGTGAGGGAGTTTGGGGAGGCAATATCGTTACCTCTGCTCTATAGATAGGTGGGGTGAGAAAAGCTTTTAAAAAGCCCAAAAGGAGGCCGAAAAGGGTTATTCCAATTATTATCTTTGCCCTCTTTAAGAGAACGAAGAATAAATCCCAAAGGTCTATCTCTTCTTCCTGTGGTTTAAAATTTTCTACGCTCAATCAGCCCCTCTACGTTTGATTTGATATTGATTTTATCTCTTACTTTAAAAAGGTTTAAAAAATACGTCAAGTAATTGAAACTAAAACTAAAAAGTAGTAATAAACTACCAAAATATAAGGAAGTAGATCCGTGAAAAAGGAGGATCTTATTCAAAAAATTCGAGATAAAACCGCTATTGTTGGTGTAGTAGGGCTCGGCTATGTGGGCCTTCCCTTTGCAGTGGAGAAGGCCAAAGTGGGTTTTAAGGTTATTGGTATTGAAAACAATCCCATAAGAGCAGCCAAGGTTAACCGTGGTGAAAATTATATCCAAGATGTTCGAGATGAGGAACTTCGTGACCTTGTTTTCAGAGGGTTAATAGTCGCTGATACGGGTTTCGATCGGGTTCCAGAAATGGATGTGATCGTGATCTGTGTCCCTACTCCGCTTACGAAAAACCTCACCCCTGACCTTCAATACGTGGAAAAAGTTACGCGGGAGATTGCCGCAAAACTTAGGCCAGGGCAATTGGTAAGCCTTGAGTCAACCACCTATCCGGGCACAACGGAAGAAGTAATGCTTCCTATTCTTGAAAGCTCTGGTTTAAAAGTGGAAGAGGATTTCTTTTTAGTTTACTCTCCAGAGCGAGTAGATCCGGGAAACAAGCGTTACACCACCCGCAATATTTGTAAAGTGGTCGGAGGAGTGGGACCCAATTCTTTAGAAGTTGGAATTGCTTTTTATTCTCAAACGGTCGAAAGAATCATTCCTGTTTCCAGCGCCAAAGTGGCGGAAATGGTTAAAGTTTTTGAGAACACTTTCCGAGCCGTAAACATTGCGCTTGTTAACGAACTCACTCTTCTCTGTGATCGAATGGGTATTAGTGTTTGGGAGGTTTTAGAGGCCGCCTTTACCAAGCCTTTTGGGATTATGCCTTTTTGGCCTGGCCCCGGTGTCGGTGGTCACTGTATCCCGGTGGATCCTCATTACCTCGAATGGAAAGCGAAGGAATTCAACTTCAATACACACTTTATCGCTTTAGCCGGAGAAATAAACCGCAAGATGCCAGAATTTGTACGAGAAAAAGCCAACAGAATCCTCAACCGCCTAGGGATTCCACCTTCTCGCTCCAAAATCCTTATTTTGGGGATAGCTTACAAGAGCGATCTCAGCGATTATCGGGAATCTCCTGCCATTGAGGTGATACGCCTTCTTCGTGCTGAGGGCGCTGAGGTGACATATCATGATCCCTATGTACCCAGCTTCCGCGATGGAGACCTTGCAATGGAAAGCCAGCCTTTAACTGCGGAACTGCTTTCCTCCCAGGATCTTGTAATTATCACCACTGACCACACCAATATCGACTACGAGTGGGTAGTAGCACATGCAAAGCACGTCTTTGATACGCGCAATGCCACTAAGAATGTCCGGGAAAATCGGCATAAAATAACCTTGCTATGAAAGTCGGACTTATTGGAGCAGGCAGTTGGGGGAAGAATCTAGCTCGGGTGCTTCACGAACTGGGAGCGCTGGGAGCTATTGCTGAAATCCACCCACAACTGCGCGAGGAGTTAAGCGCAATTTACTCCGGGATTCCGCTTTATCCTGATCATCAAACCCTTTTAAAAACCGACCTTCCGGCTGTAGTAATAGCCACTCCTGCAGCTACTCATTTTTCGCTAGTAAAAGAAGCTCTTCTCTGCGGAAAACATGTATTTGTCGAAAAACCTTTAGCGCTGTCCGTGGCTGAAGCGGAAGAACTAGTTGCTTTAGCTCAAAACAAAAGACGAGTCCTTATGGTAGGCCATCTCCTTATCTATCAGCCCGCCATTCGTTGGATTAAGGAATTTCTTGATTCCAAAGCCCTTGGTGAGATTTGGAGTTTTCACCAAGAAAGGCTCAACCTTGGCCGTGCCCGATCAGTGGAAAATGCCCTGTGGAGCCTTGGAGTTCACGATGTGGCCGTGCTCTTGTACCTTATAGGAGATGTACCCAAAGAGGTAAAGGTAGTAGGACACGCCATGCTTCAGCCGACTGTGGAGGATGACGTGTATTTACACTTGCAGTTTTCCGGAAATATCCAAGCCCACATTCATGCATCCTGGCTTTGGCCGGAAAAACGGCGAAGGCTAACCATCATAGGCGAAGCAGGAATGTTGGTTTATGATGAGGTAGAACAAACGGTAACACTTCACCGAAAAGGCATTACCCCCCAGCTCCTTAACCGAGACGAGGGGGCGGAGGTCATCTTTCGAAATTACGGAGAACCTTTAAAGCACGAATTGGTACATTTTCTTGAATGTGTAACCGAAGGAAAAGTGCCCTTAACCGATGGGGAGAGCGCTTTACTGGTAGTAAAAGTTCTTGAAGAAGCTTCTCGGCAGCTGGAGGCTTTTGGATGAGGGAAGAAAAAGAATATTTCGTACATGAATCGGCTTATGTTGATCCTGGAGCCAAGATCGGAAAGGGAACAAAGATATGGCATTTTTGTCACATTATGGCTGGCGCCGAAATTGGAGAGAATTGCACTTTAGGACAGAACGTTTTTGTGGCCAAAAACGTAAAAATTGGCAACAACGTAAAGATCCAAAATAATGTCTCCATATATGAAGGTGTGGTTTTAGAAGATTATGTGTTTTGCGGTCCAAGTTGCGTTTTCACTAACATCAAAACTCCACGTTCCGCGTTTCCTCGAAATTGCAGTAAGCATTATATTCCTACAATTGTCAAATATGGAGCCACAATCGGGGCTAATGCCACTATAATTTGCGGTGTAACTATTGGTGAATGGGCCTTTGTGGCAGCTGGTGCAGTGGTCACCAAAGATGTTCCTCCCTATGCTCTGGTAGCCGGAGTTCCGGCGCGTATTATCGGTTGGGCTTGTCGGTGTGGTTTGCCCATTCGTTTTAAAAATGGTGAGGCCGTCTGCTCGTCTTGTGGTCGTTGTTATGTTAAAGAAGGGCATAAAGTCCTATATCTTGGGGAGGGTTTATGAAAATACCCATTTTGGATTTAACCCGCCAATACCGGGCTATTAAGGAAGAAATTGATGGAGCGATTTACCGTGTGCTCGAATCTGGTCGTTTTATCCTTGGCCCCGAAGTTGAAGCCTTTGAAGCGGAAATTGCTAAATATCTTGGCGTGAAACATGCCGTTTCTGTTGCCAGTGGTACTGATGCCCTTTTACTCTCCCTTAAAGCTCTTGGCATCGGTCCTGGAGATGGGGTAATTGTTCCAAGCTTTACTTTTTTCGCCACAGCTGGAGTTGTAGTAAATGTAGGAGCTACTCCTATTTTTGTAGACATTGATCCCAAAACTTTTAACATCGATCCTCAAAAAGTTCGAGAACTCATTGCTAATCGTCCATCATTAACCGTTTCTCTTAAGGCTATCATTCCGGTGCACCTTTATGGCCAACCTGCGGATATGGATGAAATTATGGCTATTGCTGAAGAATGGAATCTTTACGTTGTGGAAGATGCGGCTCAGGCCATTGGAGCTGAGTATAAAGGTAAAAAAGTCGGAACCTTTGGCCATTTGGGTTGTTTCAGCTTTTTCCCTACCAAGAATCTTGGTGCATATGGCGACGGCGGCTTGGTCGTTACCAACGATGATGAGCTTGCTGAACGGGTAAGGATGTTACGGGTTCATGGTTCTAAACCCAAGTATTATCATCACATGGTAGGCACAAATTCTCGGCTTGATGCCCTTCAGGCTGCAATTTTGCGAGCTAAGCTTCCCCATCTTGATAAATGGTCCTCTGCCCGGATCCAACTTGCTAACCGTTATGATGAACTTCTTAGAAATCTGGATGGTATTGTTTTGCCTTATAGAGCCTCGGATAGAACTCATATCTTTCACCAATACACCATCCGTATTCCGCGTGGTAAACGTGATCCTCTTCGTCTTTTCCTTTCTCAACATGGAATAGGGACGGAAGTTTATTATCCTTTTCCCCTTCACCTTCAACCCTGCTTCCGGCATCTGGGGTATAAAAAAGGCGATCTTCCCGAAAGTGAACGGGCATGTGATGAGGTACTTTCGCTTCCTATGTTTCCTGAGCTCACCGAAGAAGAACAAGATTATGTGGTAAGTGTAATAAGAGAGTTCTTTGAGAAAAATTTAAGTGAAAGGGTTGAAGAATAAATGAAAATAGTTAACGTTGTAGGAGCGAGGCCTCAATTTATTAAACTTGCTCCGATTTTAAAAGCCATCGAACGTCATAACAAAACTCATAACAATCAAATTATCCACGAAGTCCTTGTTCACACCGGTCAACATTATGACTACGAAATGTCGCAGGTCTTTTTTGATGAACTTGGTTTGAAAGCACCAGATTACCACCTCGGCGTGGGCTCAGGCACACATGGCTACCAAACAGGGGAGATGCTCAAACGAATGGAAGAAGTACTTCTCAAAGAAAAACCTGACCTTGTGATGGTTTATGGTGACACTAACACCACTTTGGCAGGAGCGCTTGCCGCGGCCAAACTCCACATCCCTGTAGCTCATGTAGAGGCTGGACTTCGTAGTTTCAATCGAAAAATGCCTGAGGAGATTAATCGTGTTCTCACGGACCACATTTCCGATCTCCTGTTTTGCCCGACGCAAACTGCTGTTGAAAACCTGCGTCGGGAAGGGATTGAAAAAGGGGTACATCTTGTAGGCGATGTGATGTATGACGCAGTGCTTTTGTATTTAGATCTTGCTGAGAAAAAATCGCAAATTATGGAACAACTGGGATTAAAGCCGAAATCCTATGCCCTTGACACGGTTCATCGGGCAGAAAACACGGACCGGCCGGAACGGCTTCAGGCCATTTTTGAGGGTTTAGAGCGCGTAGCGAAGGAAGGGCTTTCCGTGGTCCTTCCCCTTCACCCTCGCACACGGAAGCAATTAAACGCGTTGGGTATTCATCCGAAAGAGGTGCAGGTGCTTGACCCCGTCTCTTACTTAGACATGTTGGTTTTGGAGAAGAACGCCCGGGTTATCCTCACCGATTCCGGTGGGGTGCAGAAGGAGGCATTTTTCTTTCGGGTTCCCTGTGTGACCATGCGGGAAGAGACGGAGTGGGTGGAGACGGTGGAGGCTGGGTGGAACACTTTGGTGGGGTATAATTCTGAAAAGATTGCCCAAGCAGCTCGAGAGGCTCAGTCAGGAGTAGAGTCGGCATGGCCTTATGGTGATGGTCGAGCAGGGGAAAGAATTGTGAACTTATTGGGCGAAAGGTGGTTCTTATGACAAGGTATGAACGCAACTATTACGAGCAGTCAGAGTTGTGGGAGAAGGATTTGCTCAGCATACCGGCAGAGCGAGAAAGGATTACTAGCACGATCGAACTCATCCCCTCAGATGTCCGAACCATTCTTGATGTAGGTTGTGGGAATGGAGCTTTTCTGAATTCGCTGCCGGATGGGTACCAGGCCGTTGGCTTGGATTCCAGTCAGGAAGCGCTGAAATACGTGAAGGCTAAAGCAATCTACGGTGATATTGCCGCGCTGCCCTTCGAATCGGCGAGTTTCGACCTAGTTACATGCTTGGAGGTTCTTGAACATCTCCCTTCCGGCGTCTTCGAGAAAGCTCTCTCTGAGCTTCAGCGAGTAAGCAAGAAGTACATCATAATTTCGGTTCCTAATGACGAGGATTTAGATTTTCACCTCGTTATCTGCCCCGCGTGTCGCTGTTGGTATCATCCGAATCGCCATGTGCGAAGGTTCGATTCCGAGAAGTTAAAAACTCTTTTTGAACACTTTGCGCTCTCCGAGCTAAAGGAGGTAGGCCCCTTAGAGCCGAGGCCCCAATATAATCGGTTCTTATACGCGGCCTATCGCTTATGGAGAAATGCCTCTCCCCCGAGCACGGCTGTATGCCCTCAATGTGGTTACCAGCCGACTGTGGGGGAACTATCTGTTTTCACTGCGAAATCGGGTGGCCTGCTGTCTTATGCGCTAAGGTTGCTTAAACCGTTTGCAAAAATCATTTGGCGCCCCCAATGGCGCCGCAGATGGTTACTTGCCCTATATGTCAGAAAAGATCTGGGGGAGCAACTATGAGCCAGTTCGCTAAGGACACCGCTTTCACGGCTGTAGCAAATGTTCTGAGCGCCCACGAGCATCGCGAGGCATGCTCGGGCTCGCTATAGGTACCAAGCGGTGGGGAGAGAACTAGAGCGGCGTTATAAAGCTGTTTTTGAGGAAAGGCTGATGAGTACCGGCAAATTCGTTCGGGAAACAACGGTTACGTTTACTAGTGGTGTCTTAAACCTCGTTGTAGGAATTGGGGCGTCCGTCATTCTGGCTCGAGTCTTAGGCCCGGAGGGCAGAGGAATCTACGCCCTCGCCGCGCTTCTGCCCTCGCTTATCGTAACCTTCGGAAATCTGGGGATTGGGCCAGCCACGGTGTATTACGTGGCCCGTGGCGAGTTTCGACGCGAGGAGATCCTAGGGACCAACGTCCTGCTCAGCGTAGGTATCGGCGGCATTGGTGTCCTTGCAGGGTTGATCGTAGTCCTATTCTTCCGGGAAAAAGTGTTTCCAGATGTCGCCCCTGGCTATCTCCTCTTGGCTTTGGTGCTTGTGCCCGTGGAGGTCTTCTTCTCGTATGTCAGGTATGTGCTTCTCGGGGCCCAGCGCATCAAAGAATTCAACTATGTCCAGATCGCCCAGTCCGTTCTCTTTCTCGGGTTCGTCGCTCTTGCCCTGCTGGGGTTAAAGGCCGGGGTGACAGGTGCCATACTCGCCGGGTTGTTTACTTGGCTGATTGTGGATGCCCTGGTTTTTCATCTCGCCCGGCGGGTTGCCGGAGGCGTTGACTTTAAGCCCAACATTTCTTACATGAAGCGGGCGACTACATACGGCATCCAGGCGCATCTCGCAAACATCCTGGGGTTCCTCAACTACCGTGTGGACATGTTCCTCGTCAACGGTTTCTTGGGCCCCGCTGCTGTCGGTCTTTATGCTGTAGGAGTGGGGCTGGTGGAAAAACTATGGATGGTCTCGCACGCAGCGAGCACCGTTCTCTTCCCCCGGGTGGCAGCGGAGAAAGAGGAGGACAGGCGAAAGGAGTTCACGCCGTTGGTGGCCCGTACCGTGCTGTGGACCACCGCTCTTGGGGCTCTTCTCCTGGCCCTCCTCAGCCGTTGGATCGTGCTCCTGCTTTATTCCGAGGCTTTTTTACCAGCAGTCGGTGCGTTACAGTCATTGCTGGTGGGAATTGTGGCCCTCAGCGCCTGGCGCGTGTTAGCCAACGACATCGCCGGACGCGGATTTCCAGGGTTGAACATCTATACCGGCTTAGCCGCTGTGGCTACCAACATAGTTTTAAACTTATTGTGGATTCCACGCTACGGCATTGTCGGCGCAGCCTGGGCTTCAACGGTTTCCTACACGGTTTCTTTTCTCGGGGGCCTCTTCTTCTACTGCCGCCTCTCCGGTAATTCTTGGACCAAGGTCGTCTTTCCCCAGTCAGGCGACTGGGCGCTATACTGGCGGACGGGCAAAGCCCTTTTTCATTGGACTTCGATCAAAGAGAGGTTGATGCCATGAAGCGAATTCACATAATTACTGACGTAGATGTGACTGTAAAAAGCGATCCTCCCATCCGCATTTTTTCACTCGCCAAATATCTGGGGCAGTTAGGTTTAGAGGTGCGCTTAATTTATCCTTTATGGCAAAGCAAGGTCCCTGAAATTCCTCCTGGCGTAATCGGTGTACCAATATCTCTTCCTTCCAAGGGGTATATAAGGGCAAGAATTTTCCACGCCAAACTTTTTAAACGGCTGTGTCATCTTCCTAAAGCTGACATAATTTATTTTCGCATATCGCCTGGTATGATTAGCCCTGTAATTTGGGCGCTTATTGCGAAGGTTCCTTTTTTTGTCGAAGTGCATGGCATTACCGAGGTTGAATATGGCTTAGTCCCCTTCAAAACCGATAGCCTAGTGAAAAAGATAAAAAAATGGCTTAAAGTTCGGAGAATATATATAGTAGAGAGATTTATCCTAAAAAGAGCAGCCGGAATTGTTTTTGTTACTGATCAGCTAAGAGAATACTATATCCAACGTTATCATTTAAAAAAGAAAAAAGCGGTTGTTATCAGAAATGGAGTAGATCTCGCGGTTTTTCGACCCATGGATAAAAACCAAGTCAGAAGCCAGATAGGAATGCCAAGTGATGGAAAACCAGTCCTTGGGTTTGTTGGTTCCCTAACACCCTGGCAGGGAATAGATGATATGATTCACGCAGTTAAGATCCTTAAAGGGCGTGGCGTGTTATGCAAGCTATATATCATTGGCAGAGGAGAGGAAGAGAGGTATCTTCGAAGTCTGGTTGAAGAATATAAAATGGCTGAAGAAGTAATTTTTATGGGACCAGTGGATTATAGCCTTCTGCCAGTTTATATAAATGCGTTTGATATTTGTCTGGTACCAAAGCGGAATGCAATTTCGGGATACTCTCCGCTTAAACTTTATCAGTATTTGGCGTGTGCAAGACCTATTATTGCAACCGCTGTACCAGGCTTAGAGATCGTCAGTGAATTGGGAGCGGGGGTGAACGCAAAAGCGGGTTCGCCGGAAAGTCTGGCGGACGCTATTGAGGAATTGATTCAGCGAAAGGAGGAATGGAATGAGATGGGTAGGCGAGGACGGTTGTACGTTGAGAGGCACGCAAGTTGGCAAAGTATAGCAGAGAAGACGATGGCATTTTTCAAAGAAACTCTCGGCGGTGTTTGGCCATGAGAGTAGCGCTAGTGATGCCATCACTCGA
>Ga0071330_1123372_pt1 | contig 68230 bp, 66 predicted proteins | sample GBScel77sediment_FD_63802 | JGI IMG/M metagenome (GOLD analysis project Ga0071330, IMG submission 63802) | Hot spring sediment microbial communities from Great Boiling Spring, Nevada - Cellulolytic enrichment Sediment 77C v2 (version 2) | ecosystem: Environmental > Aquatic > Thermal springs >...
CGGAGGAGGAACCTATGTAGACTCGATACTTCGTTGCACCAGGTACTGCAGACCACGAAACTTGTAGTGAGTGAGCAGTTTGACCGGTTGTAGAGATAGATGCTTCGACGCTTCCTGTTGTTTCTCCGTTCGCGTTTAGGGCGGTTACCTTAACATACACATTGGCACCGTATCCCGTCCAATCATAAGAACCAGAAACGAAGCTGAGCGTTGGTGCTGCTGGAGGGCTAATCGCCGCTGCTGTACTACTTGCTAGAGCTGCTATCGGAACCGTTGTCCCCTTTCCTATGCTGAGCGAACCTAGGGAGACTAAGAGTGAGAACTCAGAAGCAACATCTACGGCTACAGGGTTGCCGTAGGTGTCAGCAAGTGAGAACGTTATTCCCTTCACCCTCTGATCAGTTATGTAGTTTGTGGGCTTCGCTGGGTCTCCGTATGGTGGAGGTATGTTAACGGAAACCTTTGTGGGCACCTCAGGATTGATGGTAAATGCAGATGTTGCTGTTTCCATGAGCGCACCCTCTGTGTTGCTGCCTGCTGTATCCTCCAGTGTACCTACTATAGCCTTTAGCTGATATGTTGTTGCGGCGTAGGTGGTTGTGTATGTGGCTGTAGCAGCCGGGTCGGCTGACGCTCCTGTTGTGACTGTGGCTGGTGTTAAGCTATCTGTATGGCCGCTTGGTAAAGTCGCTGGAGCAACACGCACAAGTTTGAGCGGGATACCTTGACAAGCGGTGTCTAATACAACCTTCAGCGATATCGACTGCCCTACCTTAAGTGTTCCAGTGGTAGTCACACCAACGGACACACTCGATGCTTGACCCTCATAGATCGTTAGTGTCCGAGTCGCGGTTGCGCCTCCTTCAAAGTAGAATGTTAGCGTAAGAGTGTAGGTGTCCACAACACCACTAGTAGTAACCGAGTCTGCTGGGTCAAGAGATATCGTGAGTTTACCAGCAGCACCAGCTGGCAGAATGACCGCACCAGCGGGATTACCAGGATATGATATGACCCAAGGTCCAGTACCAGCAGGTGATACAGTACCCCGGTTTATGAAGCCACCTCCTCCCGACGCAAAATCTCCACTGGGTGTATCATCAGCAGCTTCTTTAGGAACGTGTATATCGATCCTCGTGATACCAGGGTTCCCAAGCGGGTTCTCCACAGTAATCGTCCTCGTAGGATCAGTAGCATAGTCTCCGATCTTTATGTATGGGTAGTCGATTGAAACGTTCGGTGCAACTACAGTAGCGTACGCTGGGGTCAACGGGGCAGCGAATGCGAGTATAGAAACCAGCAGCAGAGCGACCACACAAGCCGATAGGGACTTCCTACCCCACGCCATAGAAGACAAGCTAGCATTTAGACTCATATCCATCAATCACCTTTTTCGTAGGAGAGGATTTAATAAGAAACATATTTAAGCCTTGTGGACAAAACGTCTACATCAAACCACGAAAACAACAACCACCAAGCACCACAAACCACCAACCCCCACAACCTTAAAAAACAACCAAACCACAACCAAACAACGTGAAGACCAAGATCACAATCAAAGGCAGAAGAGTCCAAGACATAGGCTACAGACTATTCTTATTAAGCAGAGCACACAACCTAAAAGGATTCGAAGCATCAAACATAGAAGAAGACCTCATCATCCTAATCGAAGGAGAAGAAGAAAAAATAAAGCAGTTCATACAAACCACCAAATCCGAAAAACCACCTTTAGCTGAAGTAAGCGAAGTAATAGTCGAAGGCTACGATGGCGAAGTAATGGATGTGAAGGCATATAGGGAGCAACTCAGCCTAGAACAGCTAGCGAAAATAGTGACAGTAGGCGTAGAGATAAGAGACGACATAAAAACAATGTTAAAGAAGCAAGACGAAACCATAGCTGAGATTAGAGCAACGAGAGATGAGGTCAGAGCTCTAAGAGAAGACCTAAAACAATACATGGACAAAAGATTTGAGAGGCTCGAGAAAGAGATAGCGCTAATAAAGCAGAAAATAGGGCTAACATAACCCAAGCCTCAGGAGACCTACCCGAAATTAAGCGGCAACCTACCCACGCAACCACTCTTTGAAAAACTTAATTAACATAAGAGACCCATTTCTTGCAGATGAAAAACATTTAGACATCAAAAATCTCAGAAAAGGTGAGAGCACTCGCGGAAAAACATGGTATAATCTACGCAATACTCTTCGGCTCCACCATCGAAGGCAGATTCATCACAGGCGAAAGCGACATAGACTTAGCCATAAAGGTCAAGAAGCTAAACAAGAAAGAACTCTTCAGCTTCCTACAAGATCTAGATGTTGATAACCTCGACGTCGCAATAATCAACTTCTCCCCTTTCAGCCAAAACTACGAACTCCTAACAAAAGGAAGAGTAATCTTCTGCAAAGACGAAGACGAACTCCTCGAAGACAGACTCAAAATCATAAAACTACACGACGACTGGACCAGCTTCTCCCAAGCATTCGAAAAAAGAGAAATCGAAAAGGTGACGAAATGAAACCAAGCATGCTAAAGAGGTTAGAGCGATCCAACAAAGGAATCAAAATCCTAAACGAACCAAAACAACACAGAAAAAGAAGATTTCTGCAACGACATAAAACTCCTATCAATAGCCGAAAGAAACCTGCAAGTCTGCACCGACTTTCTAATAGACCTCTCAACCCACATACTCTCCAAACTCAACGCTGAAATCCCAGAGACCTACAAAGAAGTCGTCGAAAAAATCCACAAAACAGGTGCAATCGACAAAAACCTCAAACAAAAGTTAGCGGAACTAGTCGGATTAAGAAACATAATAGTACACATGTACGCAGACATAAAAGCAGAAACAATCTACGAAAACCTAAACGACATAATAGCAACACTCAAACACTCAGCAAAAAGGCTACTAGAATTCTGTAAAGAAAGAAGAATAGACACATAGAGTAAATCTGAGCAAACAAGAGTTACTATATACTCCTCAGAAGCTTGCTCTATTTAGCCTTCTGTAGGCGTATAGGGCATAGACCTTCGCTGCGCTCAACAGATCCAATACGTTTGCGTATTCGTCTGCTGCATGCGCCTTAGATGACTCACCCCCACCATATGTTAAAGTCGGTATGTTGGCTGAGACAAAGTACCTCATATCCAAGCCCCCTTGACAAATCTTAAACGCTGGCTTTAAGCCTAAGACGTCCTCAACCGCTTCAGCAAACCCCCGCTTAAAACCCTCATCACGCATCACACAAGGCTCACCAGCCAAGATCGTCTTGACCTCCAGATCCTCCCTAGGAATACCTATGCTATCCGCACACCTATACAGCGCATCAAGAAACTCAGCCCTAACCTCCTCAAACGTCTCACCCGGCACAGTCCGCCTATCTACCGTGAATGACAAGGTGTCTGGCACTATATTCAACTTCCCACCACCCTTCACCACACCACCCAAAGTAACCACCGGTACAGCATCCTCATAAGGCACAAGTTTATTGAAACTCTTGGTTGGCAGCCACTTAACATAACCCTCAGATAAGCAAACAACCAACCTACACGCCCTCTCAAAAGCGTTAACACCAAGCCAAGGCGTTGAAGCGTGAGCAGATTTACCTCTAACCGTAACCTCAAACCAAGCCTGACCCTTATGAGAATCCCAGATGCTACTTAACCCACTCGGCTCCCCTATTATGCACACATCAGCAAACCTACCCTTCTGCTCAACCAGATACCTTGCACCAGCCCCACCCCCGATCTCCTCATCAGGCACAGCTGAAAAAGACACCACACCAACCAACTCACCCCTACGCTCAGCAAGAACCTTCAAAGCAACCAACATAGACGCCAGAGAACCCTTCATGTCACTAGCACCTCTACCATAGATCCTACCATCCTTCACAAGCGGCTTAAACGGCTCTGTTACCCTCCACTCTCCAGTCGCCGGCACCACATCATAATGCCCGTTAAAATGTATATGCGGCTTCGCCCCCTTATCACCCAGATAGGCAAAAAGAATCTTTCTAGGCTGATTCTGGCTCTCAGGCGAGCGGGCTGCTACGACCTCACTAGGCACATCAATAACCTCAACACCCAAACCAAACCTCCTACACCAACTACCAATCTCATCAACCATCTCAACATAGTTTAACCCCGGTGGATTGACCGTGGGTATCGCGACAAACCCCTTCACCATCTCTACCAGCAGACCCTCCAGCCCCTCGACCTCCATAATCAGCCTCTCTTCCGCAGCACTCAACCCACCCATACTATGATCACCACAGCAGAATAATCACTTTACAGAAGTCTGCATATTTACCCGCTCTTTCAACCAAAGCGCCACCTGCCTCAAAGTTTCATTAGGCGTCACATCCACTATCGGCACCTCGATCCCACCAGCCTTGATCGTCTGCTGATAATTCGGCATAAGAGTGAAGATGACAGAAGACCATATAATTCTACCAGCCAAATACTCCTTTGCCACAGTCTCCGTGTCAGGAGGCAGCGCCATAGGTATGAAGGCTACACCCTCACACCAAAGTATAACCGCAGGCTGACCGATCTGTATACAGTGGGCTAAAGTCGCTGCAAACGCTTCTGGCTTAGGGTAGTAGGTGTACTCTTTGATCACTACTTCACTATAAGGCTCGTAGGTTATCTTAACCAAACTAGCTAGGTGGGGTTACTATAGCTATATATGTATGTGCCGCTAGCCAAAAGACATATCTTCCATAAAGGCGGTTGGTTAGAGAGCAGGATGCATCAGATATGCCAGATGAGCGCGCGGTCGTGACGGTTATAGGAGCCGATAAGGTCGGGATAGTCGCAGCGATCTCTAAGGTCCTCGCCGAAAACAATGTGAATATCTTAGATCTGACATCAAGTAAAGTAAGAGACTTCTTCGTGATGATAATGCTGATCGATATAAGCAACAGCAGAGTCAGTTTGGAGAAGCTGAAGGAGCTGCTTGGAGCTGAAGCAGCAAAGATAGGAGTGCAAGTCGCAGTACAACACGAAAACATATTCCGCTACATGCATAGGGTGTGAAAATGTATACGCCTGAGGAGATCGTTGAAACATACGAGATGCTTTCACTACAACACCTCAACATCAGAACGATCACAGTAGGCATAAACCTACTAGGATGCTTAGATAAAGATCCAAACAGATTAAAGAGAAACATCTACACCAAAGTCGTCGAGACCGCCCTACGATTGAATAAGGCCGTTAAAGAGGTTGAGGCAAAGTACGGTGTCGAGATCGTAAATAAGAGGATAGCGGTAACACCAATAGCCATACTACTCGAGCCCTTCGCCGAAGAAAGCGATGCATCTAAGATAGGGTTAGAGCTGGCCACAGCCTTAGATAACGCTGCTGAAGATGGAGGCATCGACTACATAGGAGGGTACTCAGCCCTAGTGCACAAGGGGTTTACTAAAGGAGACTTAACGCTCATACAAAGCATATCAGAGGTCTTAAGCAGCACAAACAGAGTCTGCAGCTGCGTCAACATCGCATCCACACGAACAGGGATAAATGTGGATGCCGCGTTGAAGATGGGTGAGGTAATAAAGAAGACCTCAGAATTAACAGCTGACCGCAAGGGTGTCGGATGCGCAAAGCTAGTCACATTCGCAAACGCACCTGAGGACAACCCCTTTATGCCAGGAGCATACCACGGCTTAGGCGAACCAGAAGTATCGGTTAATGTGGGCATCAGCGGACCAGCAGTCATAAGGGCTATCGTAGAGAAGAATCAAGATCTAGACCTTAGGCAGCTAGCCGACCTCGTGAAAAGGACTGCATTCAAGGTTACCAGAGTAGGCGAGCTGTTGGGTAGGGAGGTAGCTAAGCTCATGGATGTTCAGTTCAGCACAGTAGACCTATCCTTAGCACCAACACCTAAGCAAGGCGAGAGCATAGCCAACATACTCGAAGCCATGGGTCTGGAGCGATGTGGTGCACCGGGCACAACAGCGGCACTAATGCTACTTACTGATGCTGTGAAGAAGGGCGGGAGCATGGCTACGACCTTCGTAGGAGGGCTAAGCGGAGCCTTCATCCCTGTTAGTGAAGACGCAGGTATGGTGGAAGCGGTTAGAGCTGGTGCGCTCAATCTGGAGAAGCTTGAGGCGATGACCGCTGTCTGCTCAGCTGGTTTAGATATGATCGCTGTGCCCGGCGACACACCAGCCGAAACACTGGCTGGCATCATATTAGATGAAGCAGCTATCTGTGTATCTAATGATAAGCCGGGTGGTGTTAGGATAATACCGGTTCCCCACGCTAAGGCTGGTGAGTATGTTGACTTTGGGGGCTTACTCGGCAGCACCGTAGTTATGGAGGTCAGCCGCTTTAGGTCAGATAGATTCGTTAGGCGAGGTGGGCAGATACCGGCACCTATCCACAGCTTCAGAGGCTAGCTCAGCAAGTCTTTAAGATAGTTTGATTCAATTATCCAATACTCATCTTCTATAGTGGTTGGGTAGCCGTGACCCGGGTAAACCTTCACGTTCTTCGGTAGAGTGAAGAGCTTTTTTAGGCTTCTAAGCATCGCAGCCGGATCTGAGCCCTCTAAATCCACTCTCCCTATGTTGCCTGCGAAGAGCGTGTCTCCCGTAAATATTACACCCTCTTCTGCTAAGTAGAAGCAGCAGCAACCTTCAGTATGTCCGGGTGTGTGAATCACCTCAACCCTCAGCGAACCTATCTCGAGGGTTTCACCCCCCTTAAGCAGTATGTCTGGTGTTGGAGGTATGGGGTCTTTGGAGAAGGGGTTGTAGAATAAGCGATAAGCATCCAATTCGTGGATACACAGCTTAGCACCAGTCGCTTCCTTGATTCTCCTATCATCACAGATATGGTCTGGGTGGCCGTGTGTGTTTAGGATGTAGATTATCTGCGCACCTAATTCCTGCGCCTTGCTTAAAAGTACATCAGCACCTAAAGCGGGATCTATAACAGCCGCCTTAAAGGTTCTCTCGTCAAAAAGGAGGTAGGCGTTGTTATCGAGAGGGGGGACCACAAACTGCTCTATACGCAACCCGCTTTCCCAAAACTCTAACAAACATATCGATTTAAGTTTATGTTATGGTTGGGTGTCGCTGCGAACGGCTCAAGGATGTTCTTAGAAGCTACCCAAATCTCAAAATCAGCAACACTTTGGTCTTCAGCTATCTCAACGGATATATATGTTGATATTTTCGCCTTTTTATGTTACTGACCTTACGCTTTAATAAAAGTTTACATTGACCAAAAACGGGTTGGAGATGGGTGATACTTTGTCTAGTGTGAGGAAGGTGGTTATCTTAGGCGCAGGACCAGCTGGTTTAACGGCAGCAATCTACCTCGCTAGAGACGGACTAAATCCACTTGTTATAACCGGCGATTTGGTCGGAGGGCAGCTCATGCTAACTTCTCTTGTAGAGAACTTTCCTGGTTTTCCCGAAGGCATCCTCGGCCCTGAGTTGATGGATCTATTTAAGAGCCAGGCTGAGCGTTTTGGTGCCGAACTACTCTATGAGAGAGTTGTGAAGGTGGACTTTAAGGTTCAGCCATTTAAGATCTTTACTGAAAGCAGCTTGATTGAGGCTGAAGCTGTTATAATTGCTACTGGCGCTTCTGCCAAGTTGCTTGGTTTGGAGGCTGAGCGTAGGCTGCTGGGTAGGGGTGTTTCGGTTTGTGCTACTTGTGATGGCGCATTCTTCAAGGGAAAGGATGTTGCGGTTGTTGGTGGGGGTGATTCAGCCCTAGAAGATGCAATCTTCTTAACTAAGTTCGCGAATAAGGTTATTGTGATCCATAGAAGAGATAAGTTGAGGGCGAGCTTGGCCCTGCAGCGACGCGCCTTCGCTAACCCGAGGATATCGTTCAAGTGGAATAGTGTAGTTGCGGATATTTTGGGTGAAAAGGGTGTTGAAGGTGTGGTGGTCAGAGACGTTAATTCTGGTGAAAAAGAGACGCTAAATGTCCAAGGGTTGTTTATAGCCATAGGACACGAGCCCAATACTGAGATCTTTAGGGGGCAGATAGAGTTGGATGAGAAAGGATACATAGTGCTCAAAGAAGGGAGTATGACTAGCGTTAGAGGGGTGTTTGCGGCTGGGGATGTGCATGATCATAGGTATAGGCAGGCGATAACTGCTGCTGGATTCGGCTGCATGGCTGCGCTGGATGTCGAAAGGTACTTAGGATTAAGATAGAAGGTTGAGGAACCCTCTATTACTTGTGAATCTTCATAGATATGCTTCACAGGCTAAGAAGCTATAGAGGTCAACCTTCTTATCCTTCGAACGGGGCGCAAAAGCATTCTTTCACAAAAACGAACTCTTAACCTAGTAAAATATAAAAATACTTAAATATATAAATTACAAAGAAAAACTTAAAGGTTAGATAATTTTTGCGAATATTGAAAATGAACTCTACTATTTTAATATCTCTGGCCATTTTTGTTTTCGCCTTAGGCTTCCGCTTTTACTCAACTTTCCTTTCTAAAAAAGTTGCTGAAATTGAGGATACAAAACCTACACCAGCGGTCGAGTTTAATGACCGAGTAGATTACGTGCCTGTTAAAAAATGGCCTCTTTTCTTTTACCATTATGCCACAATAGCTGGGGCTGGTGTGATTATTGGGCCGACACTGGCAGCTCAATACGGTTGGCTTCCCTGTTTGCTATGGATACTGGCGGCTACCTGCTTGGCTGGTGGTGTGCACGACTTCATGGTTATGTTTCTCTCTGTACAGCATGGGGGAAAGTCTATAGCGGAAATAGCAAAGTCTGAGGTTGGGCGTATAAGCTGGATGGTTGTTAGTATAGCAGTGTACTTCATGGTTGTAGTTGCTATAGCCGGTATGGGAATGGGGTTATTATCAGCGCTTGAGCATAATCCACAATCAACATTCGTGGTTTTATGTACGATACCGATAGCATTGATCCTGTATCTTTGTGAATCTTTTAGACTATCCACCATAGTATCGTCGGTTGTAGGGGCAACACTTTTAGTCTTAATAGTAATTATTGCGCCCGTACTCTATGATGCAGGCTTACTAGCCCCATTAGATCTAAGCCGGAGTCAAATAATACTTCTACTAGTCTTATATGCGTCCGCAGCAGCTATCTTGCCGGTTGACAAGCTACTTGTCCCAAGGAACCGTCTAAGCGGCTACCTGAAAGTTTTAATCGTCGTCCTTTTGGCCTCGCTGTTACTTTTTATGATGATGGCTATTAGAATGCCTAGCATAACGGATTATGCGTATGTTGGCGGACCGATTGTTTACGGCCCCCTGTGGCCGTTTCTATTTATAATTATAACTTGTGGCGCAATATCTGGGTGGCATACCCTCTGTTGTTCAGGGGTGACTCCAAGATGTATATCCAAAAGATCAGATATAAGGATGGTGGCTTATGGAGCGTGGCTGCTTGAAAGCATGATAGCAGTAGTTGCTTTAACTCTGGCTTGCCTGTTATATCCTCAAGATTATTTTGCGATAAACAGTGGTCCAAATGTTTATGCTACTCTAGGGATGCAGCCAATCGAGCTTCCAAAACTTTCAAATATTCTAGGTTTTAGTATTGAGGGTAAGACCGGGGGAGTTGTATCTTTCAGCATAAGTGCGGCTAAGGTTCTCGCAACACTGGTTGGAGAAGAACATCTAAGGCAATTATATCTGTTTATGGTAGTTTACACTGCCATTTTTATAATGCCAATAATAGATTCTGGTACTAGAATGGGTAGATACTTCATCCAAGATGCTTTAGGGATAACAGCGGCAAACCCCCGAAGGTGGTGGGCAAGCACACTAATACTTACATTCACCATGGTGTCTCTATGGAGCTATCTGCTTTTAACAGGAACTATAAGCTTAATATGGCCGACATTTGGAATATGCAACCAGCTGCTGGCATCCATAGGTTTGATGATCGCGACCGCTTATATTCTTAGGAAAAGACCACCAATTTATGGGTTGGTAACGTTCTGGCCGGTATTAATCTTCGCCTCAGCATCGATTCACGGGGCCATAATAAAAATACTCTACGAACTCCTCCCCCTAGGAACTATAGCAGCCTATATTCAAACAGCAATATTACTTCTCTTCACCACACTCTTCTTAGCAACCCTTATAGATGCTTCAAGAGTGTACCTCAAAAATCTAACACGTAAAGTTTAACAAAAACACAGATGCGTTAAACCAGAAGAGACTGTTCGGAGTCACCGATAGTAGGCGTTTTAGTCTTGCAAGGCGCATTATAAATCTCGCATTCAAGCAAAGACCTCAAAAGATGTTTCACGGATCAATTATGTTGCTAGAGGCTAAAGCAGGTTATGGTAAGGTTTTTCAAACGTTAACCATCGCAGATAATTAAGTAGAGAATTTACGTTCGCAGGCTTGTGCTGCGCATATGTGCTGAGCTTATATTACTGGCCAAAAGTTTATGGATGGTTTTTTCATTCTACCGTGAAGTCTCCGTTAGGTAAGATCTTTACAGTAATTTGGCGAATGACTCTAGTCCTTTTAACTTTGTCGCTAGCTTTAAATATTATTTCATCGTAGATTCTAGTAAAGTTTGCTTTAACTTTGATGTTAGCTTCATCCGCTTTATTCAATATTATGCGTGGCACGTCTACAAGATGTGTGCCCGGCTTTATCACCACAGAAACTGCGACACCAAAGTTCTTTAGGGCTGTTAGTGTTTCTCTTGCTAACTTTATGTTTCGATAGGCCCTCTTTTCAAGTATACTTATATTTTCCCTTGTTGTGTTGAGTCTCTTGGCAACTTCCTCTTGTGTTAGGCCTTGGGACCTTAGCTTTAGCACTTCGATCTGCCTTTCTGTAAGGAGCCCAACCTTCTTCGCATTCATCTAATTTATGTGTGCAGGTAAGGTGTTTTTAAGCTATTCCTTTCTAAAGCGTTTTGGTGTGGTTTACGTGAATTGTGCATCTAAGAGCTTGGTTATTCGATCAGCTTTAACTTCGCCTATACCTTCTACTTTCATAAGCTCGGCTTTAGAGGCGCTGAATACCCTTCTAACTGAGCCGAAGTGGGAGAGGAGCTTGATGGCTAAGCCTTCTCCGATGCCGGGCAAGCCGCAGACCGCGTAGATCTGGCGCTCTCTTTCACTCAAGATCTTGGGTTTATGCCTAAGCTTTATGGGTTCTTTGGATTGCTGCTGTAGGCGTTTTGCGAGTGTTACCAGTAGATCTACTGTTTGGAGGGTGTTGTAGGTGTTTATTGTGGGTAGGTTGTAGTCCATTTGCAGCTTGAGGAGGGCGCCCCAGAATGCTCTTGGGTTCAGCCTATTCTCAAGTTCTTCTCCTACATTACCCTCTATTATCATAAGTGGTTTTGCGTAGGCTTCTTTAAGGCGCTCCACTTGATCAAACAGCCTGCCGCTGAAGAGTGAGTTAAAGAAGTCTTGGGTCGTCTTTCTCTCAACAGCGCATTCAGATGAGAGTATGTAGTCTCCGGGTGTCACAGGCTTCCTCTCCACCTCCACACCCAGCTGTAAAAGAAGAACCGCGATTACATCAGGTTCTCTGCTATCAACGACTATCTTAACCATCCTAAAGTAGACTACACAGGTAGAGCAGAAAAGGTTTTACCGACACCTCCAGCATAATAGTATTGGGTGCGAGCTGGTGGGCAGGTTCGGGGGTAGCCCCTGAGGAAACTCCTCCCTCCGTGCAGCACCGCGGCGCCGCGAGGCGCATCGGGAGACCGATGGCAACAACACAGAAACGTCATCTGGGCCGGGGTTAACGGTGATGAGGCGACTCTGAGGTTCCCGGCTTCGGAGTGAAACGGTTGACCCGCGGGGAGCAAGGCCAAACAGGGTTGATGAGGGCTGCACGAAACCCGGGTAGGCCGCTTAGCGGAATCCTGCCTAGAACAGAAGGAGGGTTACGGCCAGCACGCACCCTCTTAACATTTTCACAACTGGGGTTATTCAGCGAACCAATAGATCTCTATGTTTTTAACAACATCCATAGGAGGCCAAAGGGCACCTAACTCTGCTTCTAATGCATCTATATTAGAGCGCCACTCTTTAAGCTGTTCATATGAATACTTTTCGCTTCCACGGTTATATTCTTTGACAGCAGCATTATATGCTTCGATTGTATCGTAAAGAAAGTTTACTCTTGCTTGCCACTCGATGTAGTAGTCGTATGTTAGGGGGTAGGTGCTGTTTTCTGGATGGGTTATGTATGTTAGGGGCTTCCAGAACTCATCCGCTCTGTAAGAAGAGGTGTCGATATATCTCCACCGCACAGCATCTAAGGATATTATGCCATATCGTTCGCCGATCTTCAGATACGCTATTTTATCATAACTATAATCGGTGCGATTCTTCGAGCCTGTAACATCAACAAACACCAAGCCTTTATCAGAAGTTTGGAAGGCGTTTAAAGCGTGCGCTGCACTCTCATTAATAAATTCTACTTCTACGTAGGCGCATCTAAAACCTCTCCTTATAGCGTGGTCTCTGAGTGTTAGGGCGAAGCCGCTGCAGTCAAACTCATCAGCCCTATATATGTAGGTGTCAGTCTCATCTTCCTTAAGAAACTCTACCAGCTCTTGCCACGTCGGATCCCTTAGACTTATGTTCTGTAAACTTACTGTCGTTCGAAGCGTTGTAGTTTCCACAACCGTTTTGGTCATCGTTAGGGTTGCTGTCATTTGTATTGTAAGGGTTTGTGTTGTCGTCGAGGTTATTGTGGTTGGTATTATGAGAGTTTCGGTTACTTTCGTTGTTATGGTTGCTGGTGGTAGAGTTGTTGTAGTGGTTTTGGTGATCGGAGGTAATGTTGTAGTAGAAGTTTCAGTTAAGGTGGAGTATGAGGTAATGATCTGTTTCTCAGTAAGAGTGGAATACTCAGTCAGCACCACAGTTGTGGTTACAGGTTGGATGATAATATTCGCTTGTGTAAGAAAGAGAAAACAGGCAGCAAAAACCAAAACAGCAAACACAACAGAAGAGTACCGCACAACGAACCCCTCATTCAAAATAAGCAAGTCCGCCTTTCATTATTAAATCTTTTGCCAATTTGTGTTAACATTTTTATGTGTAGGTGGTTTTGCTACGTGTTTATCTAGGTGTCTTGGGTGGGTTTGGTTGATGGCTGATTTGGGTTATCTGCTTGTTGTGTGTGAGAAGCCTGATGCGGCTAAGAGAGTGGCCTCTGCTTTAGGTGGTGTGGTGAAGGCTGAGCGGGTTGGTGATGTTGTTGTTTATAGGGTTGATGGCGAGAGTGGTAGGTATGTTGTCTGCGCAGCCTCTGGGCACCTCTACACAGTCTGGGATGTCGATGAGAAGAAGAGCGGCTACCCTATCTTAGATGTTGGTTGGTACCCTCTGCACACCGTCGATAGAAGCAAGAGGCACCTTAGTAAGCTGATCAAGGTCATAGGTGAGTTGGCAAAGGGCGCTGCTGGCTTCATAAACGCCTGCGACTACGATATCGAAGGCGAGACGATAGGATATAATATATTGAAGTATGCATGCGGCGGGAAGGAGGCCTCAGCCTTAAGGGCTAAGTTCTCAACCCTAACGGTGGAGGAGCTGAGAGAAGCCTTTGCAAAAGCCTCACCCAACCCTGTGAATAGGCTTGCTGAGGCTGGTAGGACTAGGCATGTCGTGGATTTTGTGTGGGGTGTGAACCTAACAAGAGCGCTAACAGAAGCTTATTCCTCTAAAGGCGGCTACAGGACGCTAAGCATAGGTAGGGTTCAAGGACCTACGTTAGCTTATATCGTGGATAGGGAGTGTGAGATCAGATGGTTCGTCCCTACACCCTATTGGAGCATAAGTGCGCTTTTCGAGAAGGATGGCTTCGCCTTTAGGGCTTTCTACGTTGCGGAGAAGGTCGAAACGCTGGCCGAGGCTCAAGATATCGAGGCTGGTTGTAGAGGAAGAGAGGGGGTTGTTAAAGAGGTTCATAAGCAGATCATACACCAGCATCCACCCACACCCTTCAACCTTGGTGATTTACAGCACGAAGCCTACAGGGTCTTCGGCTTCTCCCCCTCACTAACCTTAAGGTTGGCTGAGAGCCTCTATCTGAAGGCTCTAATATCTTACCCACGCACATCAAGCCAGAAGCTCCCACCCTCCATAGGCTACCGTAAGATACTCAGCAACCTACAGAAGCTGGAGCAATATAGATCTGATATAAGCGAGCTTCTTACAAAGCCTCTTAAGCCCTTCGAAGGTAAGGAAGAGGATCCAGCACACCCAGCCATCTACCCCACAGGCGAGCACCCCCAAGGATTGGATGAGAGGCAGAGTAAACTGTATGATCTGGTTGTAAGAAGGTTTCTAGCGGTCTTCGGCGACTACGCTGTGCGTGAGAGGATCGCTGCAGACATAGAGATAGGCTCCTACCTCTTCAAAGTGAGCGGGCGAAGGACTATAGAAGAGGGGTGGATAAGATACTATAAACCATATACTGGCGTTGAGGACAATCCGCTACCTCCATTAAAAGAGGGGGATAGGCTTAGAGTCGTTTCTCTAGAGGTTGCTGAAAAGTTTGAGCAGCCCCCGCCGCGCTACAACCAAAGCAGCTTACTGGCTAAAATGGAGAAGGAGGAGATCGGTACAAAGGCTACTAGAGCTGAGATCATCGAGACACTCTACCAAAGAGGCTACATCGTAGGTAGCAGCATCAAAGCAACCGACTTAGCCTTCTCCGTAATCGAAGCCATGAAAGAACACAGCCCAAACATAATTTCAACAGAGATGACTAGGGAGATAGAGAGGGCTCTAGAGGGCATAGAAAAGGGTGAACTCAGCGGCGCTGATGTTATAGAGAAAGCGGCAACGCACCTTCTTTCAGCCCTAGAGGGGCTTAAAGCTGCTGAAGAAGACCTTGCCTCAAAGGTCAAAGAGGCAGCAAAGGCAAGCCTAGCGGCAGACGACATAATAGGTGAGTGCCCTCTCTGTAGAAAGGGGCAGCTTAAGATTTTACGCTCAAAGAAGACGCGTAAGCGTTTTATAGGCTGCACAAACTACAGAGGGGGCTGCAGAGCCTCAGCACCCTTACCACAAAAAGGTAAGGTAAAAAGTTTGAATAGGGTCTGTAAGGAATGCGGGTGGCCTATGGTAGCTATAACCGCTGGTAGATATCCGTGGAGGATGTGTGTGAACCCGAGCTGCCCAACGAAGAGGAGGATGAGTAGGGTTTGAAGTGTTTGTTGTGCTGGAGGGAGAGCAGATCCAGCGACGGGCTCTGCTTCTACCATGCTGAAGCACATCGAAGCCTCAGCGAAGGATATAGGCGTTGGTGTAGAGCATATGGTTATGGTGTAATAGATAAAATAATAGATAAAAGAAGGTATTTAGAGAGGCTGCTCGAGTTATCTGAGTGTGGAGAGTGGGTCAAAGATGTCGCGAAGATGGAGCTTAAACGCTTAAAGGAGGAGGAAGATTGCTGAAGAAGGCTCTTGACAACTTTACCGCAAAAATAAGCAGAAGATTAGAGAAGAGCGGACTCGTCAGAGGCATCCTCAAAATCTCTGTCGGAAAAGTGATAGAGGGGCTTTATCTGCTTGCGATGTTCATTCTTTTAGGTGGAGGGATAAATGCGGTACTCGAGGGGTTGAGAGCCACAGCGCCGCAAGCGATAATCTTCACTTCTTCTACTATTCAAAGCATAGGTGAGACGATCATATACATCTTCGCACTAATAGTTGGTGCTTCAAGCATCTACCTAATCTATCGAGGTAGCAAGTTCACATCAAGCAAACGCGTTAGCAACTTTTACCTCTTCGTTGGTATAGTTGGGCTCCTTCTAGCCCTCCTCATCGAATTCTATCTTTTCGGCTACAAAAGATGAAGAACTTAAATTGGGGTTAAGCAAATGGAGGTGCCGAAAATGAGCTTACATTGGCTAAGCGGATTAAAATACACAGACATATTAGATAAGGTTATTGAGACTGATCTCTGCTCAAGATGCGGCACCTGCACCGTAGCTTGTAGAGTCAATAGCAAAGATTGTTTAGATTATGTGGACAAGCCTTTAAGAGATAGCGTAAGGTGCGTAGATTGCGGAATCTGCCTATTATCCTGCTCAAGAGCAGACATACTACTTGAAAAGTTAGGGATTGTCAGCAGAGTACCTAAAGAAGGGGTAGGGAGTTTTAGAGCCGCTTTCGCCATAAGGACGACTAGGGAGGATGTGCGTAAAGTATGCCAAGATGGGGGCTTTGTGACAACCCTGCTTCTATGGACTTATGAAAACGGTATGATAGACGCAGCTATACTTTCAGGAGTAGGTAAAGAGCCTCAGCTCGCAGTGCCACTCTTAGCTAGAAGCGCCGAAGAAATACTTTCAGCAGCCGGTACTAGATACACCTACTCACCAAATATAATCTCATTACTAAGCGGACTACCAGACTCAGCACCCTACCCTACGGGTAAGGTTGCGTTTGTTGGTGTACCTTGTCAGATTCAATCCCTTAAGAAGGCGCAGCTTAATAACGTCAAGCCATTTGAGCGAATTAAGCTTACGATAGGCCTCTTCTGTAGCGAGAGTTTTGACTATTTTGGGTTGATGAAGCAGAAGATAGAGGGAGAGATGAAGATACCTTTAGACCAGATCGTAAAAACAAACATCAAAGGTAAATTCCTCATCTACTTGAAGGATGGGCAGCGGCGTGAATTAGCGCTCAAGGATGTAAAGAAGTATGTTAGGAGGGCTTGCGAATTCTGCGACGACTTCTCGGCTGAAGACGCTGATGTCTCAGCAGGCGGTGTGGGGTTAGACGGCTGGAATGTCGTTTTAGTAAGAAGTGAGTTGGCTGAGCAGATAGTTAATGAAATGATTGAAGACCGTGTTATTGAAGCGAAGCCGCTGCAAGAGTTTAAGACAGCCTATGATCTGATGATGAAGCTCTCCAAAAACAAGAAAACTGGAGCAGCCAAAGCTATAGCGGAGTTACCTACACCAACCCCCGCACTTATTGTTTAAAGGTTAATCAACTTCTAACAACCCATAGTTAGATGATGGTGGGGGGAGGGGGGCTAAGCGATATTCTACCTTACGACGTAGTGGAGGCTTTAGGCGATGGCGTTAGGGTTTCAGGTAGGCTCTACCCCACCTTATGCTTAGCCTGCAGAGGGGCTAGGATGCTATGTGGAAAAGCCAGATGCCCCATACTCGTGAAGGCTGAAGCACTCGTGAAGGTTAAAAGTGTTTTAGAGCGTGAGCAGATATCCGGCTCAACACCACCAGCAGCCTTCGTCGGGCGCATAGGCTACCCCAAGGTGTATGTCGGCCCCCTACTCCCCCACTTCTACGGCGACACAGTTCTGTTAGATACGCCTGAGTGGTGGTTGGGTAAGGGGATAGAGGAGATCGTAAACTTCAGATACAGCCTTGTTAGAGGGAAGAGTAGGCTCGAAGTTAAAGCAGCTTCAACCGGAAATAGGCTGCTAGATACTTTGCAGGAGCTTGCGATGAGTGTAAGGGCTGTGGATGCTGAGGCGGTCTTCGAAAAGAGGCCTACTAAGATGCTTATCTTATCAGATATCGCCCAACCCTTCGGCCCCTCAGCGCCCCTACGCTCATTTAAAGCCTCAGATAGCAGCGTAGATAGGCGGATAGAGAAAGCGTATTATGATAGAGATCTGAAGGCTGCCGAAGCCGTCACTGAGCTGTATAAGAAGGGTGTGCTGGTCACAAGGATACAGCGCGCCTTCAGCCTAGGCATGTTCGGTGAGGGGAAGAGGAGGAGGCTTGTTCCAACGAGGTGGAGTATAACAGCAGTGGACAGCATCCTATCGGAAGCGCTCGTCAAAGAAGTAAAGAATCACCCTACCATAGACAAATATATGGTTTTTTACCTTAAGAACATCGGCAACCTCTACATAATTATCCTAATACCCAAACTTTGGAGCTTCGAGTGGATAGAAGCTTGGTTCCCAGGCACACCTTGGAACCCAGAGGGCGCTTCACCTAAACCCGCAATCATGGGCGACTATGAGCCATACTGGGGGCGTAAAGATTACCCATCTATAGGAGGGTGCTACTACGCAACGAGATTAGCAGCGGCTGAAGCGCTCAGCAGAATGAGGCGCCAAGCAACCGTGCTAGCGCTCCGCGAAATATACCCCGAATACATACTTCCAGTGGGTGTGTGGAACGTTAGGGAGAATATCCGCGCAGCATTAAAGACTAAGCCGCAGATCTTCGAAACATTAGAAGAAGCGTTAAGATTCATTAGGGGTTTGTTGAGGGTGCCTCTTCAAAGCTGGATTCAGCACAGCATCATACTCAGAGGAGCGCTCAGCCAAAAGAGCATAAAAGATTATGTCTGATCGAACTTCTTATAGTGGTGTTTACGCTGGTTAAAAATTTTAGATGGTAACTTCTCTTCGCTCATATTAGGCGACCATAATTGGGAGGACTATGAGTTTCAAGGTAAGAGGAAAATTAACCCTATCTTCATCTGCATAGATGAGCGTAAATGTTTTAAATTAAGAGATTGTTAGAAAAGTTGCTAAAGTTGCCTAAAGAGAGGGGCATTAAGGAAGCTGACATTAAGGAGGCTGTCATTAAGCTTTTTGAGAAGGATAGTGATTATTTGCTTGTTAAAGAGCCGTTTAATGTTGGTGTGATACCCGATGTGGTTGCTTTTAGGTGGGTTGACGATTATCAGATTGAGGCTATAGCTGTTGAGTGTAAGGGTAGTAAAGGAGATACCTTGGCAGCTAAGTATATCATAGATTTTGCGACCGAACAGGCTCGCGCATATCAAGCTTACTTTCCATATGTATATTTAGCTACACCACGGGTTTCAAAAAGTGAGGAAGAAATTATAGTGCGCAAAATACTAGCAACGCTCAGAATAGGCTGGATATGTGTTAATAATAAAAAAGCTAACTTGCAAAGCGAGGCGCTTGTAAGCCCTAGGCTCGTTGAATCTGAGTACATAATTAAGGTGAGGCAGAGGTTAGTGGCGATATGGGCTTATAATGAAGTGTTTGGAGGAGACTTTAATAGGAATTTAATGGAGCCTGAAGTTGTTCATTGCTTTACAAAGGAAGATTTTCCAAATTTTCTCCTAACCAACTACTTGGGCGATTATTATTGCGGAATATGCTTAGAGCAGCAGCCAAACGTCAAAGCGATTTTACCAAATATTAAGCCAGACGATTTGCATAGGTTGCTTCAAGAGCTTCCTGAGGAGTTTATAGCTGAGTTTGCATATATAGACACCTATAAGCCTAAAGAAGTATCATGGCCGCTGCTGCGTAAAAAAGCAAACCAACTTTCTCTACAAGATGTTAACTGGCTTAAGGATTTTGCAAAGAGAATGAGATGGAAGACTCGTATCATGCTACTTGGAAAAGTCTGGGGAAGAAGCGAAATATTAAGCAGAGATGAGCATAAAAGGATACTTGAAAAAGTAAAGGAGGAAGTAACGCCAGTAAAAGAATATCTTGTATCACAAAGCAGAAAACGCCATCGTTCACGATGATAAGGTTACTCTTCTTTTTGGAAGAACTTGATGTATTCGTGTTTGAAGAAGTAGGTTCCTGACTTTAACACCTTGGTATTTCCAGAGGTGTATCTGCCTCCGCTTGGCTAAGGTTTCTTCGAAGTTCTTGACGCAGATTGCTTTAAGCCTCAAACCTCTTTTGAGCGTCTCACTTATCGTGTAGAACCCTAGCGGGACCCACTCACCTTCAGCATACTTATCTCCTATGCCGTGCACAAAGTATCCGCCTTTGGCTAGGATTCTGAGCACGTTATCGACAACCTTGCCGTATGCGCTGAGGAACTCTTCTAATGTAGATACGTTTGCTAGGTTCCTCGGATCATCGCCGTATTTGATGATATCGTGGTAGGGTGGGTGCGCGATCACTAAAGATGCTTCCCTAAAGCCTCTCTCAGAGAGGATGCTCTGAAAATCGATTCCTCTACTATCTCCTTCTATCACCTCAACCCTCATTTTATGGATTGGGCTCTTCGCAGAGCCTCCTTTTAGCCACCTCAGCAATCTGGGGCTCTAACTCAACACCTATCCCGTTTCTCCCCAGCCTCTGGCACTCCATGAGTGTGGTGCCGTAGCCAACAAAGGGATCTATGACTAGCTCATAGGGTCTGGTGAATCTTAAGATGGCTTGCCTAGGTATCTGTGGTATAAACTCGCCGTGGTGGAGATCCTTCATAGCGCCACTGCTATCTCGTTCAGGTATGAGCCAGAGGCTATCAACAATAATACCCCAACGCCTCACAAAAGTTAGCCAATTTTTAAGATCGAGGGAAGGAGGTGGATGCTGCTCTTCCTTTTGCTTCACGAGTTACCTCACTCTTAACCCCTAATTTACTGATAGAGCATAAACATTACTCTTAATCCGGAGGTTTAGGCTTATGTTTAGTTAAGGGCTTCTTCATAGACGCTCTTTGTGGTTTGTGCTATGTTACTCCACCTATACTCCCGCTCCACCTTCTCCCGCATATTCTTCTTTAACCGCTCTACAAGATCCTTTGACTCTAACACCCTTAAGATGCCCCAAGCGAGTGAATCAGGGTTGTTCGGGTAGACCTTTACTCCAGTCTTCTCATGCTCTATGATCTCCGAGAGCCCGCCTGTGTCTGATGCCACCACAGGGCACCCAGCAGCCATAGCCTCTAACGCTACGATCCCGAAGGGTTCGTAGAGTGAGGGGATTACGCAGACGTCAGCCGCTAGAAATAAGCGCCTTATGGTGTTGGTATCTAGGTAGCCTGTAATGTGCACTTTACCGGCTAGCCCGCTTTCAGCGACCCGCTTGACTAACTCGCTCCTCATGTAGCCGTCTCCAGCTATAATGAATTTTGCATCGACCTTCTGCAGCACCTTAGGTATAGCGTCTAGAAGCACGTGAACACCCTTCTCTACAACCAACCTACCTACAAAGAGTACAAGCTTTTCATTCTTCCCAGCGAACCTACTTCTAACATCTTCAACCCCCTCCAGATTTGTGAAGATTGAGGGGTCTATGCCGTTCGGTATAACCTTAATCTTCTCATAAGGCACTTCCAGCACTTTATTCACTTGCTCAGCCATGAAGCGGCTGCAGCAGATGACCCGCTTGGATTCTGAGCCTAACCATACCTCAATCTCGTGAATCATCCGATTATAATCTGAGAAGACACCACCCCTACGCCCATACTCTGTAGCGTGTATTGTGCTCACAAGAGGTAATCTATTCAAATGCTTTAACCCGATACCAGCCTTTGCAGATAACCAGTCGTGCGTGTGTATAATTATCGAACCATCTCTCTTAGACTTAATGATTTTGGTAGCGGCTCGCTGCATATTCAGATTCATCAGCTGAATCCAAGCAGCAAAGTCTGGAGTAGGAAGATTGTAGGAGTCGAACCTATGAACTTCAACACCCTCAACGACTTCATACGCAGGCGTATTAGGGAAGTCACAAGTCACAACATGCACCTCAACACCCAACTTAACCAAGTTGATAGATAGATTGTAGACGTGTGGGGCTATGCCTCCAATGATCCTAGGAGGGAACTCCCAGGTAAGCATAACCACCTTTAAACCCATCTCCTCTCACACACTTCGATAGGCCTTTAACACCCCCTCCAACCAACGCTCTGTATATGGTTCTACAACCCTTATCTTACTAGCCACACCACTAACCTTAGATGTAACTTCACTCTTCATCCACTCTGAATTGACGACTATACACTCTGCCTCCCTACAACCGAGCTCCTCCACACTCTCAATCGCTATGTTGAGCGGCGTCGCTGAACTTGCGGAGCGATGCTTCTCTAAACTGTGAATAGTGTATACAAAGGGTATTTCAAATCGATCTTTAAGAGCGAGCGCAGCATCGACAGTGATCCATTCGTGTGCATCTACTACATCAAAGGAGCCTAGTTTGTAGATCAAGTTGGCGGCTACAGCTTGTAGGCGTGTAGTAAAGAGAAGAGACCAAACGACAATATTAGTTGTTACAGTGATAGGCGGCTTAACCCTCTTTATAACAACTCCCTCATCTACATCTGTCTTCTCCTCTGAAGGAGCATAGGTTAAAACATAAACCTCCACACCTTCTTTTTTAAGCCGCCTAGCGAGCTCGCGCACATACCAAGCCATCTCACCGATAATGTGTGGGGGATACTCCCAGCTCAGAATTATTACCCTCAAAGTAGTTCGACCGCTTTCTATTCTGTTAGCTGAAGCAGGCGCAGACTTTTATTATCCCTTTTGGGCTCAAATAGTACGCCTTCTCTCCACACTCTGTGACAGTGCTTTCAACGTAGCCCTGAGCCTCGCTGTAACCAAGCAGCCTCTTTAGCTCCTCTACGCTAATAGAGAGTATGGCAGCCAACTCATCCAGCTTCTTGGCGCGTTTAGCGTTGACCACGCCTAAGTTATGCATATATAAAAGGGGTTTATCCTCTTGCCCTAACTTATCCTCAACCATCAGACCTTTCTTCAACACAAAATACCTTTTTAAGCCTTCTGCACGCAACGCACAACCGCACATCTTTTTTACTACCAGCAGAGAGTGAAGGTGGGTTGAACCAACCTAAGCTCATCATAGTTGGAACGTCCAAACCTGTGCTCAACTACGTTACAGCTTGCATAACTCTCTTTAATAGAGGGGAGCAGCGGATAAGACTTAGGGCTAGAGGTCGGGCTATAAACGTGGCTGTAGAGGTCGTACAGCTGCTTAGAAGCAGATTTATGAAGGATGTAGTGATCAATGCTGCTAATATCGATGAGGATGTTATAGTTGGTAAAGATGGGGCTCCTTTTAGAGTGGCTGTTTTAGAGCTGGAATTGGTAAGGAAGAGCGGTAAACGGCTGTAAATGGTGGGTGTAAACGCTCTTTTACAGCCCGCCAATAATATAAGTAGCGGTTGATGTAGCAAGATCTTGGTTGGTGGATATGTTGAATATTAGGATCTTAACGGCCAAACTAAGGGATGTAGATGCTCCGCTCCTCGCCTCACTAATACCAGAAGATACAAAGCAGCTGAGCGGTCAGATGATTGAGCTTGATGAGTTGTTGGGTGGAGGGGTGTCGAAGACCCTCTCCTCAGAAGCATTTAAAGGGAAACTATATAGTAGCTTCCTACTCTACACAGCGAACAAGATCAAGGCTGATTATCTTCTGCTCACTGGCTTAGGGCCAAGAGAAGAATTGTCTTCTGAATCTTTCAGAATCGCCTCCGGTGAAGCTGCGCTTCGAGCGTCAAACATAGGGGCTAGAAGCTATGCGCTCTACCTTGACTCAAGCTCTATGGAGTTTGGTGGGCAGAAGGTTGTCGAATCTGTTGTAGAGGGGGCTGAGTTAGCCCTCTACACCTACACACGCTACAAGAGCCAGCCTGAGAAGAAGAGCGTCGAAGAGCTGATCCTAGTTACTGACCAAGGCGACGCCATACCTCAGTTGAGGTTGGTAGTTGAGGATACCCAAAAGGTTTGTGAGGGGGTTAAGTTGGCTAGGGATCTGACGAACACGCCAAGCAACGAGTTAACCCCTACCCTGTTTGCTGAAGAAGCTAAGAGGCTTGCTGAAAAAACGGGGTTAGAGTGTGTAGTTTTCGGTCTGGAGGAGATCAAGCAGCTCGACATGAACGGGGTCTTAAGCGTTGGAAAAGGAAGTAAGGAGGAGCCTAAGGTGGTTATACTAAGGTATAGAGGCGGTAAGGCTGATGAAAAGCCAATAGTCCTTGTAGGTAAAGGCGTGACTTTCGACAGCGGCGGAATATCCATAAAACCTTCTGAGAAGATGGAGGATATGAAGTATGATAAGGCGGGCGCGGCAGCCGTGATAGCAACCATATACGCTGCTGCCACCTTAAACCTACCGCTGAATATTGTAGCTATTGCTCCGCTTGTGGAGAACCTTCCAAGCGGCTCAGCCTATAAGCCCGGGGACGTCATAAGGCATTACGGTGGTAAAACTTCTGAGGTTATAAGTACGGATGCCGAGGGGCGTCTCATCTTGGCTGATGTGCTCGCTTACGCTGTAGATAAGGAGAAGCCCCAAGCAATCATCGACTTAGCCACTCTAACCGGTGCTTGTGTCGTGGCTTTAGGATCACAAGCCTCTGGGCTCTTCGGTAACGACCAAGCGCTTATCGAGAGGGTTAAGAGGGCTGCTGAGGCGAGTGGTGAAAGGGTTTGGCAGCTACCCCTATGGAAAGAGTATTCTGAGCAGATCCGGAGCGATGTTGCAGATATGAAGAACTCAGGAGGGAGAGCAGCGGGTGCGATAACAGCGGCTGCTTTTCTCAAAAACTTTGTTGGCACGACACCTTGGGTACATCTCGACATAGCTGGTACGGCTTATACTGCTGAGGATGGGACAAAAGTGAAGACATACACACCCAAAGGTGCTACTGGTGTGGGTGTTAGGCTGCTGATAAAACTGTTAAAAGATTGGGCGGCTACTTCATCTTAAACCACACTATTTTTTAGCCACCTAAAGGGGTTTAGAGGATGAGAGAGTATGGTCGTGGTTAGCAAGGAGATACATGTGCAAACAAGAGGCGAATGCGACATAGTAAATCTGACTGACAGGGTGCAGGAGGCTGTATGGAGTAGCGGATTAAAAGATGGAGTAGTCACGGTATTTGTAGGAGGCTCTACAGCTGCGATAACAACGATAGAGTATGAGCCGGGGTTGCTGCAAGATCTACCGGCCGCGTTAGAGAGGGTCGCCCCTAAGAATGTTGAATATAAACATGAGGAGATGTGGCACGATGGTAATGGGCATTCACACGTTAGGGCTTCAATTCTTGGGCCTAGCTTAGTCGTTCCCTTTAGGGATGGTAGGCTCTGTTTAGGTACTTGGCAGCAGATAGTCTTGGTTGAGTTAGATATAAGAGCACGCTCAAGAAATATCATTCTACAGATTCTGGGCGAGTAATACTTGCCGAAGATCACCTTGTTTTGCGAATATATTTGCGATGCGGTTAAGAATGTTCGCCGCTAATATTGCTGGTTTATCACCGCTTAGCTACTCCTTCAGAACCCCGAATCTAAATCTCGATCTTTAACCCCTCTTTTGTTGGTTTCACATAATTATTTTGTCGAATTGGTTAATGCTGGGCGATTTAGCTTCAGTTTCTCTCTTATCCTTTTCTCAAGTCGGGGGTTTACTTCTATGCCTATGCACCTTCTATTCAGCTTTAGACAGGCTTTCATAGTTGTCCCTGAGCCTAAGACCGGATCTACAACCAAGTCTCCGGGCTTAGATGAGACATTTATGCATCTTTCGACGAGTTCGTCTGGCAGCTCGTTTCCTGCTGTTTCTTCGCCGTGGTGGTATGGTCTCTTGATGATCCAGACATCTTCTGGGTAGTGTTCTGGCTTGTTGAAGGTGTAGTCGTCTTCGTCCTTGACTAGTAGGAGGAGGTGGTAGTGTGATGTGACGAATCTTTTTCTGGTGTAGACCCCGAACTGATACTTCCAGATCACGTGGTTGAGCTGCTTGAAGCCAGCGTCTTCAACGGCATCTAAAACCCATCTGAGATTATTCCACCCAGAGATGAGCCACATACTTCCATTATCCTTAAGGCTGTTATAGCACCATTCAACAAGCTCCTTAATGAATCTTGGATAATCCTCTCTCGGCACCTCAACGTAGGAGAGAGCGTCGGGAGTCCTATTATAGGTTTTAAGATTGCCTTTAAATTCTATACCAAACGGCGGATCAGCGAATATCAAGTCCGCTTTAACATTAAGTTTCACATTTCGGAAATCATCAAAGACGATCAAGTGATCATCATCAATTTTAAGTATGTTTCCAGATTCGCACTTAAGCAACCCTTTTCTAGCCACCCGGTGATCCCTACATAAACGGCATTCTCTAATCTTGCGTTGATGCAGTAGATAAGTTTTGATGCAAGGAGAGGTGATTAAGATCTTATCTGTTAATGAAGTGTGCCTCAGAAAGCTTTTATTAACCACCTTCTTAGCCGGTTAATGTGGATGATATCAGCCTACGTGTTGATCGAAGTTGAACCAGGTTTAGACAAGAAGGTTCTAGAAGAAGTAAGGAAGCTCAACGGGGTTTCTGAGGCATATTTTGTGATGGGCAACTATGATATAATCGCTGTGATAAAGGATGCTTCGCAGTCTGATCTTAAGTACAAGGTTTCTAAGGGGATAAGGAGTATAAAAGGTGTAAGGCACACCTATACGCTTCCCGTCATAAGCTAACTTCTACAATTTACCAATCTTTAGGTATAAGTTCTTTAATTTAAGGTATGCTGCTGCGCCTTCAATTATCCTCTTTTTATCATCTTCTGTAAGGGGACGAACTACGCGAGCTGGTACACCAAGCGCTAGAGAGTAGGGCGGGATCTCTGAACCCTCAGTCACTACAGCGCCAGAACCGATAATGCACCACTCGCCAACCTTAGCCCCATTTAGAACGCGGGCGCCGATTCCAATTATGCAGTTAGACGCTATTTGGCAGCCGTGAAGGATTGCACCGTGGCCGACGGTAACTCTGTCGCCCACCGTAACTTTGTGCCCAGCATCTGTATGTAGCACGCAGCAGTCTTGTATACTCGTTTCACTACCGATCTTAATAGATTCGACTTCAGCCCTAATCACTGCGTTGAACCAGATGCTTGAATCACTCCCCACCTCTACGTCGCCTACAACATAAGCGTTGTCTGCTACAAACACACGCTCGCCAATCTTTGGCTTCTTGCCGTTGATCGAAATAAGCATGCCTCACACCTTCAAATACTCTAAAATTTCGGCGGCATTAAAGGAGCTGCGAACAAGAGGCGCGGAGGCGACGAATGCGAAGCCCATTTCTTCAGCCGCTTCCTTATATAGTTTGAAGGTCTCGGGTTTTACATACCTCTTAACTTCAAGTCTGCTGTTAGGTGGCTTAAGGTATTGACCTATAGTTACTATATCACAGCCGGTATTCCTAATATCTCTCAGAGTCTCTAAGACTTCTTCATCTGTTTCCCCTAGCCCAACCATAAGCCCAGACTTAGTCAGCATATCGGGTGCTTTATCCTTCACATATTTAAGCAACCATAAAGAGCGGAAATAATCAGACTTAGGTTTTATGATCGGGTGCAGGCGACGTACCGTTTCTAAATTATGATTTAAGATCGTCGGCTTTGCCTCAAGCACAAGATCAATTGCCTCCTTTAAGCCGCAGAAATCTGGGATAAGAAGCTCGATAGTTGCATCTGGTTTTATTCTCCTAATAGCTCTTACAGTAGCAGCGAACTGACCCGCGCCTTTATCTGGAAGATCATCTCGATCGACCGAAGTGATAACAACATGCTTTAACTCAAGCTGCTTAACCGCTTCGGCAACCCGCTCAGGTTCAGTTACATCAACAGGTTCTGGCCTACCTTTAGAAACGGCGCAAAAGGGGCAGTTACGTGTACAAACAGAGCCGAGAATCATAAATGTGGCTGTGCCTCTGCTAAAGCAGCTGCCTCTGTTGGGGCAAAAAGCACTTTCACAAACAGTATTTAGAGAGAGGGTTCTTAAAGTAGATTCGACTCTTCTTAACGTTCCCACAGCTGGTATCTTAACTCGTATCCACGGAGGCATACGTTCACCGGTCAAACCACCTAACTACCTACTCTATCCTCTCCAAAGGGCGTAGAGTAAGATGGCACATATAGTCTTAACGTCCTTTATCTCACCACTTCTGATTAACCCAAGAGCTTCGTCGAGGCTTAGCTTTTCAACTTCTATCGACTCGTCAGGCATAGGTTTCATATCCCCCGCTCTAAGCTCGGTAGCCTTGAAAAGCCACATAAATTCATTACTATAGCCCGGTGCGAGATAAAACGCTGACAAAAGGGTCAATTTACCAAGGCGATAACCCGTCTCTTCAAGCAGTTCACGAGCAGCACACTCCTCTGGCGATTCACCTTCTTCAATAGTTCCCGCAGGTATTTCCAAGAGACTGGAACCTACAACGTATCTAAACTGCTTGATTAAAATTAGACTCCCATCTTCAAGCACAGGTAGAATACCTACACTACCGGGGTGCATAACCTTCTCTCTTATCACCGTGCGGCCAGAATGTAGGATTACAGTGTCTTTGAGCAGCGATATAACACGCCCGCTGTAGATTAAGTCCGATCTCAAGATCTTAAGTGGAGTACTCATAATCTAGCTGTTCATTTTTTAAACACTTAAAAGTTGGGGTAATAGAAGATGCTTTATTTAACCACCTACCCTACTATACCCGCCTATAGTTGACGTCAAGATGTCTGACATCTTGGCCCAGATTATACGAGAAACCGTTGCAAAGGGGTATCAGATCGAGCCTAAAGCATTCGACCTCCTGCGAAAGATAGCGGAAAGTGTAGATCTGGCTGGGCTGATTAACGAAGTGATCAAACAGAAGAGTAATGACAGGACGATAAGAGAAGAAGACATCCAAAGATTCTTAATAAAGAAAGAAAGAAAAGAAAGTATAGAAGAGATAGCGCGTGAGATAGAGGAGCCACCTAACTTCAAGATTGTGCTGAATATCAACAAACTGAAGGTGTTAACTGGAGCTGTAGGGTACCAGCGCCTATTCTCAAGCAGATATCAAAAACTTCTAAATCTGATAAAGAAGAGAGTTGATAGCAGCAACCTCCACACAATATCTGAAATAAGCAGCGACAGATCTATTAAGGTAGCAGGCTTAGTCTATTCAAAGAATGTCAGAAGGGGCTCTGCTACTGTAGTTTTAGAGGATGAGACTGGTAAAATAGAGGCTACAGCCTTTGACTCTTCAGTCGTGAGGAGCATCCAAGAAATACCTTTGGACTCCTTGGTTGTTGCTACCATATCTTCGGGCAAAAGAAATATTTTCATCATTGAGTCCATAAACCTACCTGATGTACCTGAACACATACCTAACACTTCTAAAAGGAAGATCTACGCCGCTTTAACGTCAGATCTACATGTAGGCAGCAAATTCTTCTTAAAGGATGCCTTCCAAGCGTTCATCAAATGGTTAAATAGACGGGAAGATGAGGTGGCAGCCCGCTTACGCTACCTTTTGATCTGCGGCGATGCTATAGACGGAGTAGGTGTCTACCCCAATCAAGACAAAGAACTGACAATATCTGATGTCACTAAGCAAATAACCGAATTAACTAATCTCTTAGAGCAGATACCCAGCTACATACAGATCTTCATCTGCCCAGGAAATCATGAACCCGTTAGGCAAGCTCAACCTCAGCCACCAATCTCGGGGAGCTTCGCCGAACCCCTTACTAAACTGCCAAATGTCCATCTGCTCAGTAACCCTGCTTGGCTAGAAGTGGAAGGCGTTAAAATATTGATGTATCACGGTAGGAGCTTAGAAGATATTGTAGCAACAACCCCAGGTTTAAGTGTTGAAAGACCTGCTTTAGCGATGAGAAGCCTTCTAAAGGCTAGGCATCTAGCACCTATCTACGGAAGAAGAACACCTATCTTACCGGCTGAAGAAGATCTTCTTGTTATTGAAGAGATCCCAGATATCTTCCATTCTGGGCACGTGCATATACTAGATTCTGAACGCTACAGAGGCTGCCTTCTCATAAACACCGGAACGTGGCAGATGCAAACAAGCTACCAACTTAACATGGGCATAACGCCGACACCAGCAATTCTACCTATAGTTGACCTCTCCACCCTACAAGTTGTAACAATGGACTTTTCTAAACAAGAGACGAAACAACAGGATCTTGAGCAAACACATCCAGAATAAGTGATTTAGGCACTAGAAGCGAAACTTGTTTAGATCGACCATAACGTCCTTTACTTAAAACGTCAGCAGAGATCAAACCTTGCATATCTAACTCAGAGAGTATACCACTAACCCTCCTAGGCGTCAGAGTCTCCACACCAACCCTTTCACTTAAGTTAGTGTATGTCTTATAGATCGAGCCTGTAGTTGGTGTGGTCTCACAACGAACGACAGCTAGAAGAATAAGCTTTGCTTGTAGAGGAAGAACCCGAAGAGCCTCTACCAATCTATCCTGTTCCATCTTCTGAAGAGCAATTCTAATATGCCTCTCTTCGACCCTTTGGGAGCCTTCGCGTTCAGCGACTTCTGCAGAAACCCTCAATAAATCTACCGCTCTCCTTGCATCCCCGTGCTCTGAACCAGCCAAGGCGGCACATAGATTTAACGCAGCATCACTTATACAGCCCTCATTAAAAGCGAGCTTGACACGATCCTCCAATATAAGACGAAGCTCCTCGACTGAGTAAGGTGGGAAGACCATCTCCTCCTCGCCCAAACTACTCAAAACGCGTGGATCAAGAAGCTCTTTAAACCTAAGATCATTAGATATTCCGATCAAAGAAACGCTACCAGGACTTAACATATCATGTGAACGCGTTAACTCGTAAAGAAGATTACCAGATGAATTCTTCGCCAAAAAATCTATTTCATCAAGCACAACAAGCAGATTTAAATTTCCATTCGAGATCTGTGAGGCAACTCGGCTATACGCTTCACCAAGAGATAGACCAGTAAAAGGCAACTTAACACCAACAGCCTCAGCAAGATCCAAAACAACTCTATACTCTGTACCAGCAAGCCTACAGTTAGAGTAACATAAACAAACTGAAAGACTGAGATCTCTGGCTTTCGTAGCCAATTCTTTAAGAACAAGGCGAGCCGTGGCAGTCTTACCTGTTCCAGTCTTCCCATAAAGAAGAAGGTTAGAACAACGTTGTCTGCGAAGAATGGGTGCGACAATCTGCGCAACAGCCGCTATCTGCTCATCCCTAAAAAGAAGCTTAGGCGGAATATAATCAGGTCTTAAAGGCTCAGGATCTTTAACTATTCTAGAACCTTTTGCTGCTCGTGAAAATATAGAATCAAGTAGCCTTTTTTGATCGAGTGATCGCAAATCAACCAACGCGCACACCCCACCACTTCCATAGCAACATAGCACAATTAAGTAATGACTTACTATAGCACACCCGTTAGCCCGTTCTTGATTACAAAAGGGATCTATAATTACTTTCAGTTTAAAGAAAGTAATCATTAGCTAAAACAAAGCTCACACACAAAACATAGAAGAAGAAATAATGTACACTTGAAATATAGGGGTCACCCTCTCTTGTCAACCTCTGTCAACAACCCTATTCTTTCGGGCTTCGTTGACCCCTATATTTCCACTGGAAGCCAATTTTACCCTTTTTCTCCTGTTAAAGAACGCATAGTGCGACCCCTATTTTTCCATTGGAAAACATTGAATAACAGCGAACATAATTTCGCACACAAGATGTTAAACAGTGAACCTTTACTACTGATCATCTCCGACTTCTCAATGATCGTTAAATAACAATCTTTAACCAGATTGTTCACAAGTTCACACCTACACAGCTTAAGTCTTTCTATTTGCACTACTTGTTCAGTAGATGCCTAAACGGATGAGGATAGAGTTTACAGACGATGAAGGTAGCAAGTATGTTATTTCGATAGAGGGCACTCTCTCTAAAGAAAAAATGAATAAAATAATTGAAGTATATGAGTTTCTAGGCGGAGAAAAGGTTGAGAGTGAGTTAGACAATGATACGATCTTCTCAAGGGTAGCCAGACTTATAGACGAACAATTTCCAGCTTCCACCTTTACGACATCAGAACTCCAAGCAGCATATGAAGATAAGTACCAACAACACATAAAACTTACAACCATCTCAACATACCTAAACAGATTAGTAGATCGAAGAATATTGAAACGAGTAAGAGTCGGAGCAGGATACATATATCGAAAGATCTCCCTAAGCGCTAAGATCCCCAGCCTTAAGAGCAGCCCTACCCTTATCCGAGAGTGAATAAATAAACGGCCTACCCCCCTGCCTATTGAGAAACCCTTTCTCATAAAGCTCTTTAAGCGCTCTCGCAACATGCTCCCTGCTTCGACCGACAACCGCCCTTACCTCCGCAGGCGACTTAGCCCCCTCCTCAACACACCGAAGTATACTTAACTCAAAGTCACCTAACGCTTCCCCCTGTTTTGTGATATCACGTTCCTCATGTAACATCACAACACCCTCTTTTTTGCTTTGAACTACAGGAACCCCAAAACGCTGTCTTAGTTCTTTTTCCACTTGGCTCTCCAAAATATCTAAACGAACTTGAAGATCAACAAGCTTTCCCTCTAACTTGCTTACTCTACGCGAATAATCTTCGGTTATTGCGAGAATTAGGTCATCTGTACCTTCCTTCTTGGTGCCCTTTAGTTTATGGGCTGCTAACGCTAGCGCCGAAATCACTATCGCAGCTATTGCTAATGTAACCTCCAGCATCATTTGATGATATGTGATGGTGATATATGACCTTTACTGTGATATCACAATCAGCCTCGTTATCGTTTCCTCAAGCAGTTCAATCAAGTTTTGTTTTTCTCCGTTTGTGAGTTTCACGTTTTTAATTTGGTTTAGTAAACTAGCCGCTTTGTATAAGGTATTTAGAGTGTCTTGAGGGATTATGCCTAGATACATCAGTAGGAAGATTGTTTTCAGCGTCTTTTTCACTCGCTTACATGCTTGCTTTTTGGTTCTTAGGTAAGAACCCAGAGTCAGATTTTTTCTATCTCTTTTATTAATCCTTTCCTTCAATTTTTCAAATTTTGTCGACCCGTCCAGCTCACAGAGTAGTGTATCTATCTGCGCCTTCGTGAGAATAACTTCTTCTAAGAGATGTTGCAACACGATATCTTTTTCTAAGAGTGGTCGCAGCATTGTTTGCACTTATACAGAACTGTATAATTAAAGTTGCCCTCTGGGGAGTACTAGAATAACAAAATTGCCCTGGAAAAAATTTACGCAAAACGTAAAATATTGCGAGCCACATTTTTGGGAAAAGAAAGGTGATCTTTTTAAAGACAGGAAACAATACTCCAGATCGGCTTGGGGAGACGTAGAAGGAAAGTAATTCGAGTAGTTAAAAGGACCCTACCAAAAGTCTTTGGATGCCCTAACTGTGGAGTCACAGCTGTTAAGGTTCGTGTCCTCGGTCCAAACAAGGCTAAGATTTCTTGCGGTAACTGTAGGCTCACATTAGAGTACGAATATAGTGGAAGAAAAGAAATGATAGATATTTACAATGAGTTTGTAGATCAATTTATGGCGGGTAAGATCAAAAGTGAGCAGAAGATATAAAGTCGAAGAGTATATTAAAGAAAAGATTAACCAACACGGCGCCTTATGTTTCGGGCTCATCGACTCAGAAGGTCTAGCGGAGAGCGAAGCCGCTGAAATCGCAAAGGAAATCGATGAGGCAGGTGTGGCTGCGATCTTAGTAGGCGGATCTACAGCTATGGACCAAATAGAACTAGATAACGTTGTAAAGGCTATTAAGAAGGCAACTAAAAAACCAATTATCCTCTTTCCAAGCAACGTGACAGGAGTGGTTCCAAGCGCTGATGCTATCCTATTCAGCTCTTTACTAAATTCCGAGAACCCCTATTTCATAACAGAAGCTCAAGCTTTAGGCGCACTATTAGTTAAAAAATACAATTTAGAAGCCATACCTACGGCATATCTTATAGTCGGAGAAGGCGGCACCGCTGGATTCGTCGGGAGAGCAAGGGGGATACCTCACTCTAAACCACAAATCGCTGCCATGTACGCGTTGGCTGCACAGTATTTAGGTATGCGTTTCCTTTACTTGGAAGCCGGTTCAGGCGTGACATCACATGTGACATCACAAACAGTAAAGGTCGTACGAAAAGTCTACGAGGGTGTCTTGATAGTAGGCGGCGGGATAACAAAACCTGATATAGCAGCCGAATTGGTCAAAAGTGGTGCAGAGATTCTGGTGATAGGAACTTTGATTGAGTCTAAAGAAGGAAGGGTGGTGTTGAGGGACATCGTGAAGGCTGTAGAACAGGCTGCGAGGGGTTGTGATATCACATAATGTCACAAATAGATAGATTGGTTAAAGGCGCTTTGTCCGATAAACAGAGACAATACTTTACTCAGCTACTTACTTCTTTAGAAAAGATGAGGGAAGTGGCTGCTAGAGCTAGGGCGAGGGGTCTTGACCCGACGACTTCCATAGAGTCTATTCTTGCTTATGATCTGGCAGATCGTGTTGAGCTACTTTTGGGTCTTAAAGTTGGTGAGAGGCTTCGGTCTCTCCTCGAATCTGAAGGAAGTACTGATAGGGCTGCTCTTATCTTGGCCGAAGAGGTCGCTTTGGGTAAGTTTGGTTTTTTTGAAAAAGAAGAGGCTTTAGATTGGGGTGTTAGGGTCGGTTTAGCAGTCGTTACTGAGGGTGTAACTGTAGCGCCTTTACAAGGCATTTCTTCTGTGAAGATAAAGAAGAATGAGGATGGATCGAGTTACGCTGCGATCTACTTCGCTGGACCTATACGCTCAGCTGGGGGGACTGAGGCTGCTTTTACTGTCGTCTTAGCCGATCGTTTAAGAACAAAACTTGGTTTGGATCGCTATAGATGTAATGCTTGGGGTGAAGACGAGGTTGGGCGATTTATAGAGGAGCTGCGAATCTATGAGCGTGAAGTAGGCAACTTTCAGTTTAAGGTAAGTGATGAAGATATCCGGTTAGCCATAACTAACTTGCCAGTCGAGATTAATGGGGTTGAAACTGACCCAGTTGAGGTGGTTGTGCACCGCGGGATGAAGAGAATAGAAACAGATCGGGTTAGAGGTGGGGCGCTTAGAGTGCTCAACGACGGTATAATAGGGCGTGGACGGAAGCTAATCAAACTTGTCGAAACACTGTCCATACCTGGCTGGGAGTGGTTAAGCAAGTTAAAAGGAGGTGTGCAGCGTGATGTTGAAGAGTCCAGAGTAGAATCTTCACACTTTCACGAAGTGATCGCTGGTAGACCTGTTCTTTCTTTCCCTAACCGTACAGGCGGTTTTAGACTTAGGTACGGTAGATCTTATAACACCGGTCTTTCGGTGGTCGGTATTCACCCTTCAGTCCCAGTACTACTAGATTATGCTGTGGTTGTAGGTACACAAGTAAAGTTGGATGTTCCTGGTAAAGCTGCTACAGTAACCTTCGTAGACTATATCGAGCCTCCTGTAGTGAAGTTAGTGGATGGTTCGGTCGTTAGGGTTGAGAGTGTAGAGCTGGCAAATCGAATTAGAGAGGGTCTTCAGTCAATTCTTTATTTAGGTGACATCTTGATCAGTTTCGGTGACTTCTTAGAGAATAACACACGCCTACTCCCTTCAGGTTACGTTGAGGAATGGTGGGCGCAAGATCTGAAGAGGCGTATTGAGGAGGTTTACCGGGGTGTTAGTGAATGTAGTAAAGCTGTTGGGTTAGATGAGCAGACGCTTTACGATCTGATAAAACGGCCTGTTGAGACTAAGATCTCTTGCCAAACTGCTTTTTCCCTAAGTGAGACCCTTCATATACCTCTCCATCCAAGATATACATACTTCTGGGACTTTCTGCAGCTGAAAGATGTTCTCAAGCTGCGGAATGCGCTAAAAATTGTTGACGACGCTTGCTACGTCGACTTTGAGGATAAAGATGTGAAGCAGATCTTAGAGGTGCTCGGTGTACCACATAGACGTAGCGAAAAGGGGTGGTTAATTGAGGGCGAGGATGCTGAAGCCCTCAAGCGAACCCTAAGACTGGGCGAAAGATTAGAGGTAACAGGGTGGGAGGATACGCTCTCCTTCCTCTCTAAGTGTGCTGGTGTAGAAATTAGGCGTAAGTCTTCAGCCTTCGTCGGGGTGAGAGTAGGTAGGCCTGAGAAGGCTGTTATAAGGAAGATGAAGCCGCCTGTTCACGTACTCTTCCCTGTAGGTGAGCAAGGCGGTCCTAGGAGAGATCTAGTAGAGGCTGCAAGCAAAGGGAACTTATTTGTGGATCTTATTAATGCTGTCTGCGAAACCTGCGGAACCCCTTCAACTTCAGCGAGTTGCCCAAATTGCGGTTCTGCGGTCAACTTGATTAAGAGCTGTCCTAATTGTGGGCGGTCGTTTAAAGGCGAAGTCTGCCCTATCTGCAGGTTAAGCGGTGTACCTTACAAGACGACGGTTTACCCCATTAAAGAAGTTTTGAAGCGGGCTGAAGAACGGCTGGGTGTTAAAGCGGCTTCGCCTCTAAAAGGTGTTAAATCACTTATGAACTTCACGAAGATCCCCGAAGCCATAGAGAAAGGTATTCTTAGGCAGAAGCATAACCTCTATGTATACAAGGATGGAACGATTCGGTTTGATGCCACTAATGTGGCTCTGACTCATTTCAAGCCGAATCAGATCGGTGTACCAGTAGAACGTCTGAGAGCGCTTGGTTATGATGTCGATATATTTGGTCGTCCTCTTGTTGACGGGGAGCAGATCGTCGAGCTTTTTGTTCAAGATGTAATCTTGCCAATAAATGCTGCTGAACATTTATTGAATGTAGCAAGATTTATCGACGAATTGTTAACAAAGTTTTATGGGTTAGAAGCTGTTTACAACTTTAAGTGCAAAGATGATCTTATTGGCTGTTTGATCGTAGGGCTTGCTCCACATACTTCAGTTGGCGTTTTAGGGCGAGTAATCGGCTTTACTAACACACAAGTATGTTATGCACACCCATATTGGCATTCAGCAAAGAGGCGTGATTGTGACGGGGACGGTGACAGCATTATGTTACTACTTGATTTGCTCCTAAACTTCTCTAGAGAGTTTCTGCCTGAGCAGATAGGCGGTTTAATGGATGCGCCCCTGCTCTTACAACCCATGATACTTCCAAAGGAGCTTCAACGGCAAGCCCATAACTTTGACTGTGCAGCAGAATACCCACTCGCGTTCTATGAGGCTACTCTTAGAAAGGAGATGCCGCAGAATGTTTTGGATCTTATCGACGTTGTGAAGAAAAGGTTGAATAAAAAGGAGCAGTATGAAGGGCTTTACTTTACACACTACACAAACCATCTAGAGATAGGTAGACCAAGAAGCGCCTACTCTACACTAAAAACCGTGACCGAAAAAGTGGAGAAACAGGTTGAGTTGGCTTCGTTGATTAGGGCTGTAGATCCGGCACTAGTTGTCTCATCAGTGCTTAAAACTCATCTATTACGCGACATACAAGGCAACTTGAGCGCATACACAACTCAGAAGTTCAGATGTAGAAGATGTGGCGAAAGTTTCAGACGCCTACCTTTACAAGGCATCTGCCCTGTTTGTGGAGATGTGCTTCTAGCCACAGTAAGCAAGAACTCCATTGAAAAGTATGTTGGTTTAGCCGCCAGGCTGCTAAATAGATTTGACGTCGAAGAGTATTTGAAGATGCGATTTGACGTATTAATGAGAGAGTTGGAGGAGCTTTTTGGAACTACCCGAAATGGTGTGCAAGCAGATTTACTTTCCTATATATCTTCTGCGTAGCCCTTATCTTATCTTAATATAGGCGTATGCTTCTCTTTCGCTATCAAAGGCGTAATGAACCTTTTGATAATTCATTCTAAATGCTCTAATTTTTTCACGTACAACCAGCGGCTCCGCTTTATCTAAAATAACCATCTTCATAAAGTCGGCGATCTCCTCCATTTCCTCCTCTTTCATACCTAACCTTGTTACCTCAGAAACCCCTAATCTAAGCCCCCCAGGATGCATATAGTTTCGACCAGCTTTAACGTCACCAGGAATAAGTTGTCTATTGACTATGATATTACATTCTTCTAGCTTCTTCTCTAAAGTTCCTCCGTCTCCATACTCTGTGACGTCTAAAACTATTTGGTGAGAACTAGTAAACCCTTTTTCAGCGCCAAGAACTTGAAAACCTCTGTTGTAAAGCGCCTGCGCCAACGCCTTTGCATTTCTAATGACTTGAGCCGCGTAGGCTGAACCGAACTCTAGCATCTCAGCAAACGCTATCGCTTTTCCAGCCATATGATGGAGATGGTGATTACTTGTCGTCCCTGGGAAGACCGCTTTTTTAATCTGCTTAGCGAACTTTAAAAATGAGACTATGGTTCCGCCTTGAGGACCAAAGAGTGTCTTATGTGTGCTTAGGGTCATCACGTCCGCACCTTCTCTTAACGGATCTTGAAACTGCCCACCAGCTATCAAACCAGCTACATGTGCCGCATCATAGCAGACCAACACATCGTGCTGGTGAAGTATGTCAGATAGTTCCTTTACAGGTTGAGGGAAGAGAATGAGACTTCCGCCAAGCATAGCAAGCTTAGGTTTTTCACCTCTCTTAATCATCGATTCGATTTCTTTTTTCGCTTCATCTACATCGATGTTCATTTCGTTCTTATTGAAAGGCAAGTATTCAACTCTCAAGCCGTGAACTAAACCAGCTGTGCCGAAGAGTTCCTTTCTCCCCATAGATATGTGACCGCCATTAGGTATCGCTAGAGTGAGCATAATGTCATTCGGTTCTGTAAAGGCTGAATACACAGCAAGGTTAGCACACACACCAGAAACTGGGCGAACATCAGCAAACTCAGCCTTAAAGAGCATCTTCGCGAGCTCGATGCAGATATTTTCGACTTGATCTATATAGACACAGCCAGCATAAACTCTTTCACCAGGCCAACCTTCAGCATATCTGTTGCCGAAGTCACTTACTATAGCTTCCCGAACCGCTGGAGAAGGAACATTTTCGCTAGCGATAAGTGGTATGCATTCGGAGAACCATCGATGATGCTCCTTAAGAAGCCTTAAGACCTCACTATAATAGTGGAAGGCTGTACCGCTACTCAAGTTGCTCAGAGACAGCCTTAGCTAAGCAGCTATTTTAAACATTGTTCTAAACAACTCAGAACAAACTGTTTTGGCGAGTAGGGTTTCCTCTTCGTGCAAATGTCACTTCTTTTCAATACGTAAAAATGTCCTTCCTTCTAAATGAATAAGGTTTTAAATTGGGGGCAATTCCCGTGCTTAGCTAGTAGCTTTGTTTCATTTCTTGCATCCTTCAAAAAGGTGCCCAAGAACTAGGTAGGTCTAAGATGTAGTAAGTGAGCTAAAATGAGTCCTGAATCCAATTAACAATGCAACTCCCTTCGCATATCTCTGGGTAACGGCTCTTATAGAAAGTTGCGGCTCCAAGAAGATTTATTCGGTAAGATTATAGGTAGAAGTTGTTGCCTCCTTTTAACTAGAACTTAGTATCTGTTCTATTAGAGCCAGATCACTTTCGTGCGGCATTGGAATCCCTGTGACTTTTGAGGCTCTTTCAGTAAGAGCAACTAGGTTACTTCTGTCGAGTAGATCTAAGCGAAATCTTCTTGAGCCAGCCATCAGCTGCTGCAACCCTGTCCTAATCCTGTCATAAAGGTAGCTGTAGAGCCCAACGGCTTCCCAAGGTATCTTATCAAATGCTTCACGATACCTCTCTCTTAATTCGGCTGAGCAGCGAAAGAACCTTTCAGGGGTTGAACCATACTCCTCTGCGAAGCTTCTAGGTAGCCTACCTTCCCTAGCCAACTCCACATAGTATCTAGCCTTCATTACCGCTGTAATAGGCGCTCTTCCCATAACTACACCTTTAACTAAGGGGCCGTCTCCAAAGTTGCTTAGTGCTATCGCCTTATAGATCTGGCTCTCCTCTATGAAGCCACCAGCCATAACGATGTCTGGCACAAAGAAGCCTCCCTTCTTTAAAGTTCGAGCGCAGCGTAATATTATTGCTTCAAGATAGACCGTAGGTATACCCATTTCGTCCATCATCGAAACAGGGCTCATACCAGTTCCCCCACCCGCTCCGTCAAAAGTTACGTAATCGAATCTGGCTTGCGAAGCAATCTTTAATGTATAAGCGACTGCAGCAGGCCTATATGCACCAGTTTTAAGCCCAACTCTTTTTGCACCATGACTTCTTAACCACTCTACATCCTCGATAACAGCGCTTCCATCTATAACCCCAACTCGGCTGTGTCTTTCAAATGAATCAAAGAGCTTCTGCTTGAACGCCTCTTGAACAGCTGGATCCTCTGGGTCAGGTATAACTACGTAACCTCTCTTCTTTAACTCGATGGCATGATCCAAATCTCTAACCCTGATCTCTCCTCCTATAGCCTTTGCACCTTGCCCCCACTTACGCTCTATCGAGTTAACCTCGAGCTTTGATAATGCGTAAACGTCTACACCTAATCTCTGATCCTCGACATTGGTTTGAATTATCACATCACCATACTCTCCATCGTAGAAGGATCTGTAGGTTTCTACTCTCCTCTTGAGCTCCTTTGAATAAGTTAACTTCCCGTTTGTTATCTGCGCGTCTGGATCCACACCACAGACATTTTCACCGATTATAATGGCGATTCCGGATATAGCAGCACCTATAGCCAACCCATCCCAGTTCAACCTAGCGACATCTGTAGACCCGTAAGCACCTATGAGGATGGGAAGCTTTAAGCTGATACCTCCGATAACCATCTCGGTTGATGCTGCTGGGAAAAGCATCTTATCCGGATTCTGCTCTATACCATTCACCCCTAAAAGTTCAGCTTGGATATTAAAGTGTGACCAATCAAGACCAAAGTCCTTTAGCGCTCCTGCGGTACTGTAGCCAAAATACTTTGGTTGTGGGTATAGCACTTCTCTACCTCGAAACGCTGCTAAACCTATCTGGCAGAGTGTTGGACAATCATATATACAAATTGGACACATTCCGCTCATACTGCTCGTATCTTTTACCCTTGTAAGGGTACCTGTAGTTGATTTTGCATTAAGATACGAGGAATTCGGTAAGACTCGTTCGGGCATCGTCTTAACCCTTCAACTTAAAACTATATATATTGTGATTACAAAATTTAAGCGCAAGCATATCCACAAATAGTCCAAACAACCAATTTAGCAGCGCATAAAAGTACACAAACAGTTAAAGTGAATAACCCCATCATCTTAACACTGGTAAGCAACATTAACTACTTAAAGATGAGCAGAAAGATATTTTAATCTCTTCTTCGGTGCTGTTCTGGTTAGGTGTAGGCGGATGAGTCAGAGTAAAAAGAAGCAGGCCCCTCTTCCAGCTTCAAGTGCTGGGCTTCTTCGCTTCTTTGAAGATGAAACTAAAGGTATTAAGATTAGACCTGAACTTGTTGTTGGTATGGCCGCGGCGTTGATCGCTATATCCATCTTGATTCGAATAATACTTCCTGCGTGATAAAAGGGGCCCCTATTGGAAGCTGTTGCCAATCTTCAGAGGCGGTATAGCCTATTATTTAGACTACCTTCCACCAGAGCCTCTGCTGTAATAAGTGTAATTTGTGTCGTAGTGCTTAGCCTTCTACCCGCCTTTCCAACAACTTTATCAGCCGTTGTATACCTTCTACCTACTTCACTAACCTTCCTACTGATCTCCTTTTTGGTGGAGAGAGCACTACTCACCAACTACCCTGTAGCTACTTTAAGGCGGCTGATGGCGATATCCTATGTTGCAAATAGTTGCTGGATCATGTTGGCGTTAGTAGGTTTAGTGATCTCTCCTTTGCTACCCACTGCTTTCTCTACATTATTTGTCTTAGGCTTCTTTGTTACCATAGCTTTTCGTCTGTTGATCTTTGTTACAGCGATATGCGGTGGTGCTCTTAAAGGTGTGGTTGCAGCAACCCTTCAACCTCTCATACTTTTCATATCATTCTACTTTTTAGCACAAAATCTTATACCAAGTAACCCAACACCATTCATCTTAGGTTGCCTTTTCGTCGTCTCTGTCGGAATCTATATTGTATTAGTTGATAGAGCAACCGGCGATAAAACTCTTACATCTTTGAAGATGCTCCGAGCCTTCCTAGAGGCTTGGGCTGCTGATAAACCGGATCTCTTAGAGCGTTTAATAGAAGAAAGGAGTGAAGAGGCTCAGATCAAGACTTATATTCTTGAATTCTCCACCAATCACACCAACCCAGCTCTCATAATTTCTGATGTACACCCGGGGCCATTTGCTAATGTTGGTAGCAGTAATATACCTTTCGAAATACAGCAGTGGTTGTCGGCTAAATGTAAGCCATTAATTCTACATAGCTTTTCAAGCCACGACTTAAACCTCCCCTCAAAGAAGTATGTTGAGCTACTTCTCAAGAGTTTAGATCACTATAAGTCGGTTAATAGTTCTAAAGTTTGCACGGAATTTCTAACTGAAACTCATGGCAGAGCTACAGTAAATGGCATCGCCTTTGATGGGACTGCTTTGCTTACGATAACTCTTGCGCCAGAGGGTATGGAGGATTTCCCACGATATGTAGGTGAGAAGATTAGAGCTGAGGCAATGGAGCTAGGTTTCCGCGATCTGATAATCGTTGACGCCCATAACTCGCAAGGAGAAACCAACAGTACATCTGAACTTAATGACATAATAGAAGCTTCAAGGAAGCTCCTTCGAAGACTCCGCACTTCTCCAAAATATCCATTTAAAGTAGGCTTCAGCCACTCTTCAGAACTTAACCTTAGATTTAAGCAAGATGTGGGTGCTGGCGGCATAGGTGTGTTGCTCTTTGAAGTAGAAAGCAAAAAATTTCTGCTAGTTGCTGCAGACGCTAATAACGCAGTTAGAGGTTTAAGAGAAAGGTTAGTCAATGATGTGAAGATCGATGGTGTTAAGGTTGTTGAGATTTGCACCAGTGATACACATTCCGCTTCTGGTAAAGCCCGCTCACCAATAGGCTACTCGCCTCTAGGTGAATTGACAGGAGTCGATGGAATAGTAAACGCTGTTAAAGAGTTAGCCAAAAAAGCTGAAGAGAGGTTGGCAGATGCGACACTTAACACCAAATTAGCATACGCTCAAGTAAAGGTGATGGGCGAAAAGATTCTGAACGATTTTTCAAAGATTTTTGATAAAGCGTTTAAAGTGACGAAGATCGGAGGTAAGATCCTTCTTATCGAGCTCTTAGCAATTATAGTTGCAGCAGTCCTTGCTTAGCAGATCCCCGCATCCCACTGATACTTCGCATGCGCTAAAAGCTGCGCCAACCTAACAGGCTCAGGTATGGCACCCTGTAGCGTAAATTTATCTAAAATCCGCACGGCTTGCCTTTCATCTACACCAGCGGTACGGATATAAAGTGTTGCACCTGTCTTTATCTCCACTTTTTTCCGACCACCTATCTTATGGTACTGTTGAAGTTTTTGCTGCCAATTTTGTGGAAAGTGGTGTTTAATATGTTGCTCTAACCCTTCTGATTCCTCAAAGGTTAAGCCTATAACTGGCACACCAGTCTCAGCATAAACTCTATCTATATCGATGATATTAAATAGGCTTATTACGACCCCGCGAAGCATAATCACATTTATGTCATTACGCCCAAGCCTATAAAACATACCGATCACAGCGTCGGTAGCGTCATCACCACCTAAGGTTGCTGAGCCGAATACGAAGCCGTCAACAATCAGATCCGCGCGCATAACTACACCAGCCAAACAAGACCGCTCCAACACACCTACACGAAAACTCTCTGCTATACCAAGCGCCCTTATACCTCGCTTCTCAACTTTAATACGCAAACCTCTGAAGAAAATATGAAAAGGGAAGATGCACATAAACGTATCTATAAGCATATTTAGCCGAACCCTCTAACAAAAAGGCAGAAAATTGGCTGAAAAACGGCAAGAAGAGGATATAGTCTACAACTTACGAGGCAAGACGCTTAAAGTCTATCTCCACCTACTAAGTAGTGATGAGCCTGTTGGGGTAAGAGAGGTTCAGCGAAGATTAGGTTTTTCAAGTCCCAGCTTAGCACTCCATCACCTAGAAAAGCTTCTAAACTGGGGGCTCGTTGAAAAAGATAACTATGGTAGATACCGTGCCGTGAAAAAAGTTGATGTCGCTATCCTCCAACCCTTCACAAAGATAGGCCGCTTCATGTTACCTAGATTTACTTTCTACGCAGCATTCTTTACGACATTAACCATAGCATACATAATCCAGCACCTAAGCTCAGCTGACGTTTATGCCCTCGTTTTCGGCTTAGCTGCTACAGCTGCCTTCTGGTTCGAAGCGTTTAGAACTTGGATAAAAAGGCCGTTCTAAACTTTAGAAATAATAGGGGATTTGGTGCATCTAACTATGCAGTTGAATCAATCTAAGCTCTGGCTTCATATCGCACTAGGTATAATCTTAGCGCTAGCATTAACTACCACAATAAATCTCTTAATGACAAAATATGAGTACGAGATTAGCTACGAGCAACTAGTAAGAGCTCCAGAAACAGAAAGTGCGAAGCAAGCTACCAGTTTTGACACTAAGCTGACTGTAGAATACATCTGGCAGCACCCTTCTACACTATATACAGTAATCTTTGGCGTCTTTATAGCTTTCCTTTTAGCCTCATTAACCTACATAATTCTAAACCATATGTTAGGTAAAGATTGAGGTTCTGAAGGAAAAATTTTTCTAATAAATCCAAACTTTTACTCAAATATTTGTCAACTTTAGGTTCAAATAGGTAAGTTAAAGTCTTCTTTAGCCGTATTCAAGACCACGTGTGTATTTGTCCGTTCGATATATGGCATCTTCAGCAAACTTTTGGTGAAGTTGCTTAAGCTCTCTCTATTCTTGAACTTTGCTATAACTATAGCATCTGTCTCTCCTGTGACGTCATATACAGCGCATACACCCGGCATCTCAGCTATGCTCTTTTCCACCTCAAGTAGCTTACCCTTAGAAACTACAATTTCCGTCACAACTGTTATATCATAACCTAGTTTGCTATAGTCTATGATCGCTGAATAGCCTTTTATAATCTTCGCCGCCTCAAGCTTCTTTATTCTAGACAGAACCGTACCTACAGCTACACCTATCTTTTTGGCAACCTCCCTATAAGAGCGCCTCGCATCCTCAAGATATTCTTTAATTATCCTTTTATCAATATCATCTAGCTCCAAATCAAAAGAAAAAGAAATGAACCTTACTTATAAATATGTTTGAAACACAGATTCTAGACAAACGTTCAGCAAATAAGCAGATAAGTATAAATATGTCGCAATTAGACCATCAATCCATAGTTATATGGCGATTAAAAATGGAGGAAAAAGATTACACGCCTTTGACACCCGAAAAAGTCCTCACCTCAATTAAGGAAACCAAGGTCAGGTTTATTGATTTACAGTTCACAGATCTGGTGGGTAGGCTGCAGCACGTAACGATACCCGCTCGAATGCTGGACATAGACTCCTTTAAAGTTGGTGTACCTAAATTAGACGGCTCCTCAATAAGAGGGTTTGTTGATATTCACGAATCTGACCTCCTATTAGTCCCAGACCCAACGACCTACGCTCTCCTTCCTTGGTACGGCGAGGAAATCAAGACCGCCAGACTCATCTGCGATATCTACCGTGGCTTTGGCGTAGGCCGCCTAGCTTGGGATCCTAGAGCAATAGCTCAGAGGGCTGAAGCTGAGCTAGTTAAACTAGGCTACACCACTTCATATTGGGGTCCTGAGGTTGAATTTTTCGTCTTTGACAAAGTCGTTTGGGATACGCTTTCACCCTACAAAGGCCAAAGCTACTCGATTGAATCGAGGGAAGCTGCATGGAGTAGCTCCGGCTACCCTATACGCTTCAAAGAAGGCTACTACCCCGCGCCTCCTCAAGACACACTTATGGTATTCAGAAGCGAATGTGTAAGGATTCTAGAGGATTACTTTAATGTTAAATGTGATGCTCACCACCACGAAGTCGCTACAGCAGGGCAATGTGAGATCGATATACTCTATGACACTTTAACTAGATCTGCGGATAATGTGGCTACTTACAAGTATGTTGTAAAGAATGTGGCTGTGCAGCATAATATGGTTGCGACGATGATGCCAAAACCAATATTCTCAGATAACGCTTCAGGTATGCACGTGCATATGAGCATCTGGCGGGATGGTGTAAACCTATTTTATGACGAGAGAGACGAGTATGCTGAATTGAGCCAGCTCGCAAGGTATTATATAGGTGGCCTATTGGAGCACGCCGAAGCCCTATCGGCGATAGTATCACCAACAACAAACTCTTACCGAAGACTTGTACCAGGATATGAGGCGCCAGTATATGTGGGTTGGAGTAGAAGCAACCGATCAGCGACCGTCAGAATACCTGTGTATGAAAAGGGTTCTAAAAGCGCTGCTAAGAAACGTATCGAATATAGGCCGCCAGACCCATCAGCCAACCCCTATCTCTGCTTCGCAGCTCTACTAGCAGCTGGACTTGATGGTATAAAGAAGAAGATCGAGATAGGTGACCCTCTAGATGAAAACATCTATAAGCTGACGCCTGAAAGAAGGCGTGAACTCGGCATAAGAGAGCTTCCCGGAAACCTAAAAGAGGCAGTGGAAGCATTAAAAAGCGACCAAGAGTTCCTAAAACCCCTCTTTCCAACTGAGGCGATTGAACGCCTCATAGAGATCGAATTAAAAGAATACTTCGAGGTCTCCATGCGACCACACCCCCACGAATTCTACCTCTACTTCGACATCTAGCGGTAATTGTTAAATAATTAGTAAGAAGTTGCTAAGGTTTAGGCTAAGGCTCTTCGTCAACATTCCACGGCTCTATGTATGTAGGTCCTTCCATCCACTTACGCTAAATTTTGCTTTCAAGTTCTTTTAATGTTTCTGCGAATAATTCGAAAGTCTTGTCTAGCAGTTCTTTCGTTATTATGAGCGGAGGCATAAACCTTATTACTTGACCATACCTGCCGCACATTAACATAAGCACACCCTTTTCCTTCATCTTTTGTATAAGCCACACCATCTTCTCTATATCCATAGGCTTTTTGCTTTCCTTATCTTTAACGAGCTCCACACCTATCATAAGACCCAGTCCTCTAACTTCGCCTACTATTTTGGAATTCTTCTCAAACTCTTTAAGCTTCTTCATAAAGTATTCGCCCAGCTCTGCAGCTCTTTTCTCAAGCTGGTACCTTCTCATAAGCTCTATATTCTTTATAGCAACTGCGCATCCCAAAGCATTTCCAGCAAATGTAACAGGCTGCGCCGCTTTAGGCAGCATATCCATTATTCTTTTTAATCCTGCAACAGCAGCAACAGGGAAATCTCCCCCGAGCGCTTTTCCTAGATTCAATAGATCTGGTGTAAGACCCCAATGTTCGATGGCAAACCACTTCCCCGTCCTACAAAATCCTGATTGTACTTCGTCATCTATAAAGATTACATCATTTTCCCTGCAGACCTTTAAAATCCATCTTACGAATTCGCCTGGAGGAACTATATATCCTCCCTCCCCTTGGACTGGTTCCATTATTACTGCTGCAGGTTTATCTATGAGGCCGGTGCCAGACTTTGTTATTAACTCCTCAACGTATCTGGCGCATTCCAAGTCACACTCTGGGTACCCTTTTTGCCCAAAAGTACATCTATAACAGTAAGCATATGGCGCGAAATATACGCCTGAAACCAAAGGTGGTATTCCTTTTTTATACTCCTTATTTGTCGTTAATGTTAATGCTCCCGTAGTTATGCCGTGGTACCCTCCTTGGAATGCTATTATTTCCGCCCTTTTAGTGAACCAGCGCGCAAATTTAAGAGACATCTCAGCCGCATCGCTACCACTCATAGCAAAGGCAGCTCTCATATTATTCTTCATTTCACCCGGAACAACTTTAGACAACTCTTCCAGAAGCTTTAGACGCTGCGGATTCGGCATATCAGCTGTATGCATGAGTTTTTCGGCTTGAGATTTTATTACTTCAACAACCTCAGGATGGTTATGGCCCACCGCGTTTACGGCAACACCAGCTGTCATATCGATAAAAATATTCCCATCAGGGTCGACTATAGTTGCACCTCGAGCTTCACTCCACACAAAAGGATTCACATATGGTGCTAATACCGTAACCGTCTCAAGTTCGTAGATTTTATTCAAAATCTCTTTAGCTTTTGGTCCAGGTATTTCTTTAGAAACTATTTTTGGTGCCTCAAGATAAGACAGCTCACCTATTTCTTCCTCTAACGTGTCCATAACATATCAGCCGGTTATGTTTTACCTCTTTTATTTTTAAAAAGATTTCGTTTGGATTATGCGGGTGAGATAGAGCAATGGTCTAAACTTCTTTCGCGGTGATGTTGACGTTCTTAAGGGGTTGATGGCCTATCTTCTACACTTGTAAGTCTCCCTATTACGTCTGTTATATTCTTACTCTGAGATCCGTGTATTTTTTTACAGCTGTTCTTCTCTATTCACCTTATTGTGCCTCTCAGCTTCTTTAGTATGAGAAGCGCTATGACCGCTCCAACGGCGCAATAAACCACACCAGTTTCAAGTATCGTTACGTCACCGAAAGGCGGCGCTGTGGAGAAATACAGGAACACAACAGCTATTATCAGAGCCACTACTGTGATTATGGGAAACCTTCTTGGACCACCTGCATAGAATGGCCTTGGAGTATCAGGCTGTTTTCGCCTCAGTAAGAGCAGATCTACTGCAAAGAAGATGTACGTTACCATAAACACGAAACTGGTGAGCAAAGCTAGGAAGAAGGGTGCGTCTGTCCCTAGGAAAGCTGCTGCTGAACCTATTACTATTAGTATTAGGACATAAAGCGTGAGTATCCCTCCCCAAGGCGTTCTAAATTTAGGATGTAACCAAGCAAACAGCTTAGGTAACTCTTTTTCTCTACCCAAATCATAAAACATTCGGCTAATACCAGCTATGACCGCGTTTAGCGTCGTCCCTACAGCGATAAATGAAATCACCGCAAACCAAGCTACCCCTGCTATACCAATGAGGTATTCAGCCGCACCTATATGAGGTGGAGGGAATCCTGTTAGAAGTGTATCTTTTGGAACCGAAGCTGCCCACGAGAGTCCCGTAAATTGTTGTATGGCAAAAATCGTTATAAACGCTGAGATTATCGCTAACGGTATTGTCCGCTGAGGATTTTTCACCTCTTCTGCGAGAGAAAGATTAATTTCTGCACCTACAAATAGCCATACACCCATTAAACTCAAGGCGAAAACGCTTATGGGTCCTTCTGGGGTACCGTAGAGCGTTGAGCTCGGCGGGCTGAGAAATGTCTCAGATAGGTACTCATAATTTGGATGCCCTATCGTAAAGCCTATCACACCTAACCCTATGTATGATGCAATCATAATTATTACCGCAGCCAATTGTGCCTTTCCAGCTATATCCACTCCCAGTAGGTTAGTTATTGTAAAAATCGTTAAAATTATGAAAGCCCAGATGTACCACGGGAGTACTGGCCAGACGTATTCCATTATAAGTCCTCCTAGCGTAGATTCAGCAGCAAGTCCAAACATATCCTTGAATCCAAACCAATATCCTATTAGTGTGCTACCCGGCCTACCCATCGCCATTCTAGTGTAAGCTACCACTCCGCCAGCACTAGGGTATAGGGTCGCTAATTCGCTGTAGACTAAGCACATAATAATGGCGAAGCATAGAGCTATTAGCTGCACCCAGGTGAATCCAGCCCCCAAATCTCCAAATCCGTATCCTAACACCATGAGAGTTGTCGAACAAACAATCAACCCGAGCATCATCGACCAAGTTTCCCAGAAACCCAATACCCTTTTGAGACCTACTTCCTGGTCTGGCATATCCTACGATGCTTCGCCTTAATTATTTAAGACTTTCCATTTAAAGAATAAGGGGTTGCAGACAGTGATATTCTTTGTTCAAAATGTTTTGAAAGCTTTTTCATGAATTTTTTAACTTCTCCCAATCATCGTACAGACGGCACGGATTTTTCCTCTTTGGGCTTCGCTGAGCAGAGGTAACCCACAGGCGTGGAATAGGTGAGTTAGTGTCCTCCATAGTATCATTTATTGGATTCTGCTGAATCTGGTCTTAGTGGAGACCAGTGTTCGTGTATTATGTACCACTTGTCGTTTCGCTTTAAAAAGACGAAGGTGACCCTTGATGTGGATTTGAATGGTCTTCCATTATAGACTACATCATAATGTATATAGAAGGTAGCGACCGCTGTGTCGCCAAAGACTTTGACCTTAAGATCCTTACAACGCATCTTAAATTCGCCTTTCCAAGATCCGATCAGATCAAAGTTGTGGATAAGGGAAGATTTGTAGTCGCGTAGAGTGTAAGGTGGGAAGTCGTCAAAGGCTGTGAACTCTTTTTCAAGCCTAAGCGCGATTAAGGGTTGAAGATTTTTATGTTCTATCCACTCAAAGAGGTCCAAAACCTTTCTCTTGATCTTTTCCACATCTGACGCTTCTCTTCTAGTTTTCGTTTCGCGCTTGTCTTCCACTTTAGTTGTTTCTGCTCTGGGTTTACCTACAAGTTTCTCGACTTCCTTCACACATAAATTTTCATTTACTATGATCCTAGCCATCGCAAGTCTCTCTGCCGGATCCTTAAGTCTTAGAAGTATCCTTGCTTGCCTCTCTGTTAGTGACTGGAGTAAACGTATAACCTCAGGGTCCTTCGTCTGCTCTTCTGTAAAAAGGTCGAGCATAGCGATGTGTTGAGCCACATACGCCTTACTTCTACCGATGATCTTAGCAATCTCCTCATAGCTTCGATTAAATTCTGTATTCAACCTATAGAAGATTCTCGCCTTCTCATATGCAGTAAAGTCCTTTCGCTCAAGGTTCTCTATAAGAGCCATAACGAGCATCTCCTCCTCTGAAGCAGTAACCACCCTAGCCCTAATCTTCTCCCAACCAAGAAGCTTAGCAGCAGCAACCCTCCTATGCCCATAAATCAGCTGAAACTTATCGCTAGATGAAGGGTGAACTCTAACAAGCACATCCGCAAGCTGCCCATACTTACTCATAGAGTCAGCAAGCTTATCCACCTCAACGCTCTGATCTAACCTAGCAGCATAGGGGTTAACTTCGATCTTATTTAACGGAACCAGTATTGGCCTATTCTCATTATCCTTGCTACTCAACAAGATCGTTCACCAGGGTGAACAAGTCCTAAAATAAGTCTATCGATAACGAGTCGAAAACATTATCTGCTGTGTTTGGAAGATTTAAAAATCATCGACCGAATAGGTGTAATTCTGAGAAGATAATGCACCTTTTTGCAAGGTATATGAATGATCTCCCCTATTCTTTCTTATGAGGCAAGTGAAGTCCATATTTTTGCCAAGATTATCCGTAAATACCCTTAAGTGTTATGTAAGATAGCAAGAGCGGTAAAGGTAAATTTATAAATTATAAGGGTTGCTGGTTATGTGATTGATAGGTGAACAAGAATGAAAATTCTCCTAATTTCAAGAAAGGAAGTTGAAGAAATTCTCTCAATGAAAGAAGCGATGGAGGCTGTAGAAGTTGCCTTCAAATACAAAGCGCTAGGAAAAGTTCAGATGCCGCCGAAAACTTACGTAATGTTTCCGAAAGGAGATTTTAGGACTATGCCTTGTTATATTCCTGATTTTGGTTTTGGTGGGGTTAAGATAGTTAATGTTCATCCGGAAAATCCTGTAAAATATAAGCTACCGACCGTAATGGCATTAATAATTCTTTTAGAACCAGAAACGGGTAAGCCGTTAGCCATTATGGATGGTACGTGGATCACTAATATAAGAACTGGTGCTGCGGGGGGTATAGCCGCAAAATATCTTGCAAGAAAAGCTTCAAAAATTATTGGGATGGTTGGTGCCGGGACTCAGGCAAAAACCCAACTCTTGGCTCTAAACGAGGTTTTTGAGATCGAGGAAGTCAAAGTTTACGCAAAGCCTTTAGAAACATGTGAAAAATTTAAGAAGGATCTGGCTTATCTCGGTCTAAATATTTCGATTAAAGAGAAAGCTGAGGATGCTGTTAGGGGTTGTGACATCTTAGTTACAACAACACCTGTAACTCAACCTATAGTTATGAACGAGTGGGTTGATGAAGGTATGCACATCAATGCTATAGGGGCTGATGCTCCTCTTAAAGAAGAGCTCGATCCGAGGATTCTGAAGAGAGCGAAGATTGTGGTCGATGATATTGAGCAAGCAAGCCACTCAGGTGAAATCAACGTTCCTATATCAAAAGGAATAATCAGCAGAGATGAGATCTATGCTGAGCTAGGTGAGATTATAGCTGGAAAAAAGGCGGGGAGGGTTGCTGACAGCGAGATAACAATCTTCGACTCTACCGGCTTAGCGATTCAAGACATAGCCACAGCAACAACAGTCTATGAAAAAGCTAAAGCCCACGGCTTAGGCTCAGAAGTCGAGCTACTTTAGCTGATCTACCAAGCGCTGAAACGAAAGCAAAGACCTCCCGCTGAAAAGCCAACTACATCACATAAAATAATACAACCGTCTACAACTAACTAAAGATATTTACCATAAGACTACAAACAACCTCTTCTCCACTAAGTTCAGCAGAATCAAACATCAAAATAAAACCTTATTCGCAACCCACTCATAAACCATATTCTCGTTTCTTAACATACATATTACAAAGCGTTATCAGCAAGAACTCTTTGTAAGCTAACCAGCTTACAAAAATGCTTATAGTAAATACTATTGAGAAAATAAGAGGAAGGAAACAGGGAGGCTAAGTGCATGAAGAAGATAGTAATCTTCCCGCTGTTTATCGTTATTTTTCTAGTCGGGTTTGGTGTAGGCTTTATTGTAGAGCCGAGCTTTGAAGCAGAAACTCAGAAGAGTTTGTTTGTTTACTGGGGGGCTGCGACCAGGGTGCCCGCTCTTGAGATAATAGATGCCTTTAAGAACGCAACGGGCGTAAGGGTTGATGCTACGTTCGGCGGTTCCGGTCCGCTTCTCTCCGCTTTAGAGTTGAGTAAATCTGGAGACCTCTTCTTAGGTGTCGGCACATTCTCTGAGATGGAGATGGCTGTTGAAAAGAATTTGGTTGATGCATCGAGCATCCGTAGAATAGCTTACTTGGTTCCGGTGATATTTGTTCAGAAAGGCAACCCGAAGAACATCACTAATCTCGAGGATCTAGCTCGCTTAGATGTGAAGTTATGCTTGACAGATCCAACATATGGTGTAGGCTTATTCATTAAGGAGATTTTGGAGCGCAATGGATTGTGGGGTAAGATTAAAGGCAGATTTATAGAGGTGAGGAGCGGGGAAGAGGCTGTGGCAAACGTAATTTTGGGAAGTGCCGATGCAACAGTAAGCTGGCACGTTTTCTATTACCCGAATAAAGAGAAAGTGGAATTAGTTTGGATTGACCCGAGCCAAATAGAGGCTTCCGCTATTCCAGCAGCTATCACCGTCTACACAAAGGATAAAGTGTTAAGTGACGCTTTCCTTAGTTTTCTGAACTCTAATACAGCTAAAGAAATCCTCGCAAAGTACGGATATATAACCACCGTTGAGCAAGGAGTAAAGCTCACACCATACTCAAAAAGTTGGTGGATACAACAGATAGAAAAAGCCGAGTAAAAGATCAAGAATCTGGTGGTGAACACCTATGCTCATAGAAGAACTTAGAGAAAGGTGGTGGAAGAGGGTTAAAGAAAACGGCTTGGAGAACACTATAGTTAAGGTGAGACGTCTAAGCCCAGCAGAAGCAATAGGTAAACCAGCACCAGCAAGAGACTTCCCACTAAGAAGAGGACAAGAAGTCTTGCTCCAAGCAGAGCTCAAAGGCTTTTCCGGACAAGCATTTACAGACGAGCCTCCGACCTATTTCGAAGGCGACCTGCAATCCGTCTATAACCTAAGCTTAAACACTAATAGGAACAGATCTATATTTATCGCATCGGCAAATGCCACATACAAATATTTGGGTCTTATCACCAACACCGCACATTGCAAAGATAAGGGTCCAGAAATTTGTGCCAAGGAAGCCGCTCAATACCTTTCTTCGATACTACCGCCAGACTCTAAACTGGTGATGATAGGGTACCACCCGGCTTTCACTTATCACATCTCTAAATTATTCAAGAACTTCAGAGTAACCGACATGAATCCATCTAACATCGGGCAAGTGAAAGACGGTGTCCTTATAGAATCTTATGAAGTAAATCGGGAAGCCATCGGCTGGAGCCAAGCCGTCTTCGCAACCGGAACATCCATAGTTAACAACACAATAGACGAAATAATTAATTTCAGCCATGGAAAGAAACTTATCTTCTACGGTGTAACGATAGCCGCAGCAGCCTACGAATTCGGCTTCACAAGACTATGCTTCGAATCGTTTTAGAAAAGAAAAAATGTGGTAGATGCTTAGGCTCCTCCACTTTAACAGCGTGTACGATGTGAAAAAGTATGAATAAACATAGGGAGGGTGAGGTGAGAAAGCTAACGGAGTTCTTCCGAGCCGTCAAAGCGACTTAACCGAATCGTAAAATGTCAACGCTCGCTCTGATAACCTTTAAATTGCATCAAGAGTACAACCAGCATATTTGAGAGAAGAAAAGGCAAAATACGTTTACGCCTCAATAGTTGTTTTTATCCTTTTAACTGGTGTTTACGTAAGGTTATTTTTCGGCCCATTTTTGTTTCCAGTTCCAAATATTGTGGCTTGGTCGGTTGGAGGTGTATTTCTCCTCGTTGGTTCTATACTCTTCATCCAATGGCACAAGTTAAAAGATGAGATATACAAAGGGGTACTGGTAACGAAGGGAGTATATGAATATCTTCGACACCCTCACTATTCATCTATTATTCTGATGATGTTTGGAGCCTCCTTTTTGCTACAATCTCTGTTGGTCATACTCTTCGCTATTTCAAATGTAGTGATCTTAAATGAAGCTGCGAGAAAAGAGGAGGACTACTTGATCAAAACACACGGAGCCAAATACGAGGAATATATGAAAAAGGTTCGCTGGCGTTTCATACCATTAGTGATATGAGGGCGACTTTTGACGTAAGCGGCTGCTTCTCTAAAATATGGTGTTTATCTGCATGTATTCTGCAGCTTCTTTTATGCACTTAGCTGCTTGGTGCATCTCCTCATACACATCCATTATACTGATCTTCCTTGTTTTTCTCTTAAGCAGCCCTACTGTTATGAACGCCAAACCTAAAGCATCTGAAATTATAGGTTCTGGGAATGCTATTAGAGCTACACCTAGCGCTATTAGTTTAGAGCCACTACTTTCAAGATCTTCTTTACCAATGTATTGTTTCAGGCTTTTGGCTGTGGTTGCCGCGTCCCTTACGTTCCTACAAACCTCAAGGTAAGTTATTGCTCTTCTTTGTAGATGTGCGGTTAGATTAGCTGCTGCTCTTGGCGTTAGCATACATCCGCAAGTTTCTATTTTGGGTTTATTAGAGTTCTTTGTTAACTTTTTTGACACTTGTTATCAAGTTGAGTTGGTTAGCTGAAGACCTCTTTTAGGGCGAAAGGTAGAGATAGTTTAGCAAGATAGGACGGTTCTCTAAAGCAGTTTGCTAAGCAGAGGTCGCAGTCAAACCTCTCAAACCTCTCCTCCCCATCAAATATGTTGAAGAGCTTCCCCCTCATGAAACAGGGGTAGACGTCACCGAGCCAATCTATGTAAACTACGGTATAGCCGGCTAAGCAAGGATGTTTTGTAGGCTTGTTTTCTGTGTGGCGTATAGCGTCCTCTATGTAAGCTAGTGTGTTGGTTACGCTCCCTGGCTTATGCTTCTTAAAGTAGAGTATGGTTTGTAGAGCGTTCAGCAAATCGGCTTGCTTCTGGGCTTCTGGTTTTAGTGTAAATGAGTTCTTTGCATCAGTAGGGTAGCAGAAGCCCCAGGGCAACCCAAGTTTGTTCACGTAGCTGATAAGTTTCGCAACACCATCTCTGGCGATCTCTGGTCCTAGGTATGTGAGGGCGTAAGGTTTTAGAGCTAATGTGTTTGCGTAGAGGAGGGTGTTGATCTGCTTCTCCATAATCCCATTAACACCTCTAATAGATTCGCACCGCTGCGGATCGTAGTGGTCTAGTGAAACGCTTATGCTCTGAAGCCCACTCTCCTTCAGCCTCTGCAGAACCTTTAGTGATGTGGTTCCGTTGGTAGTCATGGTAGTTATGAGGCCCTTAGAGGATGCATAGCTGACTATCTCACATATTTTTGGGTGAAGGGTTGGTTCGCCGCCTGTTAGGTAGAGTATTAGGAAGCGCCTTTTTACGAGGAAGTCAATTATCTGCTTAGCATCAGATAGGGAGATGTGTTGCTTAGGCTTCTCCCACATACCACACATCACACATCTACAGTTACATTGTGATGTAACTGCGAATACAGCTGTTCTTCTATAACCTCTTAGGAATAGGGCGACATTCTTTGGCTTGATAGCGGCTAAGTACACTTACAGATCAATAAGTATGTGAGCTAAAGGCAATATATGTGTTAATCTCTTTTATCTTCAGCGACTACTCCCTATCCTCTTTGCTTCCTACAGCTTGAAGCCTTAAGAGAGGTAGGCGTATCCAAGTTAGGGGTGTCAACCTTTTGACCAGCGCTTCCTCGATCAAATATGAGAGGGGTATAGTGTATGCCGCTACTAGCGAGTTAAAAAGGACGAGCGCCACGACCCAGCTTCTGAGCAGCACAGGGTTACTCCAGAGTGGTAGGTTGAAGCCCAGAGGTGGGGGGAGTGGCAGCAAAACCAGCATAAGAGGCACCATAACAGCGACTCTAACTAATATGCCACCTATTGTGGATGTAAGCACACTACCCCTTAAGCTGAATCTTCTGCTGCGCGAGTAGATCTTATTTGCTAGCACCACTCCAATCAACATGCTTGAAAAAGCTATGAAGTTATACACTTGACCCGTTGGGTTACTAGCAACCATCAAACCTATACCTAAGACCACTACGCCAGCGCTGAAACCTACACTAGGTCCGTAAAGTAGTAACCCTAGCGCAACAGGAATCTCCCAGATCTCGAGCTTTAAAGCTGGCATGAGTGGGAAGGGTAGGCTCAAAACTTTGCTCTGTAATCTTATTACTGCTGCAACCGCTGCGAAGATCGCTATAGCCGCTATCCTCCTACTTCTACTAAATCTGAACTCATCATTAAAGTTCATTCTAATCGTTATAGGGTCATTTGCACGATTATTTATTGTTACCGCCATAATTACTTCAAGTTAATGAATGATAGATCAAAAACCACGCTCTAATAGTTAAGATGTTCTTCTCCAACCAATGGGTGAGATATCTACTAAGCCCTTTAGAACTACGTTTTTAAAGTTGGTAGCGACTTCAGCAAAGGCTTGGCTTTGGTAGTCTTCTATAAGCCCCTTGTCAGCCATCTCAACCATCTTAGGGTCAAGAGGGATAACACCTAGAAACGGTATGTTAAACCTTTTCGCAGCCTTTTCACCTTTAGGTTCGCCGAATAGGTTGATCTTCTGCCCACAATGTGGGCAGATCAAGTAGCCCATGTTTTCGATAAGCCCAAGCACAGGTACATTTACTGCCCTAGCCATGTTAACCGCCTTCGCCACTATCATCAAGGCTAGATCTTGTGGTGTGCTTACGACTATAACTCCATCGATAGGTATGGATTGGTAGACTGTAAGGGGTGCGTCGCTTGTGCCAGGTGGTAGGTCGATTATGAGGAAGTGTAGATCGCCCCAATCGACTTCTGAGTAAAGCTGCTTTATCACATTACTTATAATAGGCCCTCTCCAAATGACTGCTCTTTCAGGGTCGTCTAGAAGTAGGTTTATGGAGATCGCCTTTATCCCGCTTTTTGTGGTCAGCGGTATTATGCCTCTCTCACTTATTCTAGGTCTCTCAGTTAGGTTGAGAATCTTAGCTATACTTGGTCCTGTGATATCAGCATCAAGCACACCAACTTCATACCCCATCCTTCTCAGCTCACTTGCAAGTAAGGCCGAAACGGATGATTTACCAACACCGCCTTTGCCCGATACGACCGCTATGATGTGGGCTATATTCTTCTTATCCATCTTCTCTATAGCTACGGTAGAAGATTTTTTACTGAACTTCTCTCGAAGCCTTGATTTGAGCCTATCTAACTCTTCTTGGCTCATAGAGGTGGTTTCCACAGTGACGCTGTGAACACCATCCAGACTATTTACAGCCCTCTCAATATCCCTCTTTATTGTGTCGGCTAGAGGGCAGCTCGGCACCGTCAAAGCAATAAGTATCCTAACCCTACCATCCCCTATCTCAACCTCTTTGACCATCCCAAGCTCAACGATGTTTAAGCCTATCTCTGGGTCGATTACAGTTGAAAGCACATCCATTATTTTGCTCTTGGTCACCATAGAAATCCAGCTAAATCTGGGTCAGAAGCGCCATATAAGATTATACAGCGGTTAGCAGATTTTTAAGGAAGATTGTGATCTAGTGGCTAGAGGAGCTTTGCTGATAAGGTCTGTAGCTACCTCATTCTTAACCTACCGAGGCAAGATCCTCATCTTAAAAAGAAGCGCGAAAGTTGGGAGCTACCAAGGCGCTTGGGCTGGTGTAAGCGGCTATATTGAGGAAGGTGAGCAACCCCTAGATACCGCGCTCAAAGAGGTAGAGGAAGAGACTGGGTTAAAGATCGGTAAAGAGGCGCTTCTGAGGGTAGGTGAACCCCTCCCAACATACGATAAGGGGAAAGATGTGCTATGGCTCGTCCACCCTTTCCTCTTTAAAGCACCCAGCGATAAGGTAAGGTTGGATTGGGAGCACGAAACCTACGCTTGGATTAAACCGAAGGAGATCAAGTGGTATAACACTGTGCCTCGTTTAGGTGATGCGTTAGAGCGGGTCAAACCTTGCGCCTTTAAATTGAACCGCAGATTGCAAAACTACCTTAAAGAAATAAAGGGTGATCTAACACACGGCTCGAGCTGGCTAGCTGCCAGAGCCGCAGAAATTCTTCTAGAAGCATCAGATTCGTTTAAGAAAGGTGATGTAGAGGATTACGTATCTTTCCTCAAGTTTTATGCGAAGAAGATAGCCAACGCAAGACCGAGTATGCTCGCTATAGAGAATGCTATAGTATATCTTCTTGGGCGTGTGATGGAAGGATACAGCAGGAACCTAGATGTAGAAGCCCTTAAAGAGCTCTTGCGAAGCGAGGTTAACAAGTGGCTTCGAGCCAAGGATGAAGCGTTTAAGCGGTGCGTTGAGCACGCTACCAACCTATTTAAAGAAGGTTCAAAGGTATTGACACATAGCCTCAGCAGTACAGTCCTTGAGGCGCTCAAGGAAGCGTCGTCAAAAGTTAAGGTAGAGGTATACGTTACTGAGTCAAGACCGCTCTACGAGGGTTGGGCTATGGCTAAGGAGCTTGCTAAAAGCGGGTGTAAAGTAACGCTCATAACAGATGCTTCCATAGGCTACTTCGCCAAAGAAGTAGATATAGCCCTAACCGGAGCAGACACCATCTCGGCTGATGGTTCAGTAATCAATAAGATGGGAACATATCTACTAGCCTTAGCAGCCAAAAGAGCATCCATACCATTTTACGTAGCTGCTGAAACCCTCAAGATAGGCGTTAGCACTCTCTTTAGTAAACTTAAGTTAGAAGAGAGGTCGCCTTCACAAGTCCATAAAGCATTAAAGGGCCTTAAGGTTAGAAACATCTACTTCGACATCACACCACCAGATCTTGTCACAAAGATAATCTGTGAACACGGATTCGTCGACCCTGAGAAGGCTTATGATTATGCGGTTGAAGCGTTGAAAGCCTCCTACTTCCCATAGCTTCTGATAAAGTTGGGTGTTAGCTCTCTCCCCTGTCTCAACGCTATGAGTCTAGCTGCTCTAAGGTCTTTTACGCACCTTTTATTCGGCTTACTTTTAGCTAATGCGGTAGTGCCGGCTTCGTTGACTATCTCGATTCGAATCTGCTTGCCGAACTCTTCAGCTAAAGCCTCGGCTATCTTTAACGTCACCTCAATATTCCCATCACCTATCCTCACTATCTTCTTCTTAGCTTGCGTGCTCCTCAAAAGCTTAGAGACTATATTTGCGGCTTTAGCGGCAGAGTAGACAACACAACTATAGACTTCATCACCTAAGTAGAATGCCGAAATCCCTATCCTCACACCGGGGTCGATGCCAACAATATATACAGATTCGCCAGCAGGCTCCTTCACCATATAGAGGATCTTAGCCGCAGCCAACTCGCTATCCAAATCCTCAACACATAACACACGGTCAAAAGGTATCAGCGGGCGCTCCTTCCTCGTAGAGAGCACCAGCTTCACATGTTCATCTATCTGCTCGTTCGGCGTTAGGCTTCTGAATCGTATACCCATACTCTTCAGTAAGCTCGATATAAAGAAGTATGCCCTACCATCAAGCGTCGCTACCGCAACCTCAGGCACCTTCTCCACATCAACCAACAACAGAAACTTCTAAAGACCGTTATATCAGCCTTACCATCAACAGATGGTAATGTTCAAGTACCATGGTTTAGTGACAGGATGTTGGAGGCTTAGATTTGGAGGAAGCGCAAAATCTACCTGAAGAGGGTGAGCTGGTCTACGCTACGGTAACTGAGATAACACCATATGGGGTCTACGTGACTTTAGACGAATACGGCGGACTAAACGGCTTCCTGCATATATCGGAAATATCCACGGGCTGGGTTAGGAACATCAGCAGATACGTGCAGGAGAATCAGAAGCTGGTCCTTAAGGTGATAAGGGTAAACAAGGTTAGACGGGAGGTAGACCTCTCTCTTAGGCAGGTTACCGATGAAGAAAGAAGAGCTAAGATGCTTCAGATCAAACGGGCAGAGAAAGCCAGAAACGTGTTTAACACGGTTAGGAAGAGGCTCGGCTTAACCGAAGAAGAGGAAGCGAAGTATGAAGATGCCATACTGGAGGAGTATGACGATCTATATGAAGCGCTGGAGGACTTGGTCGCCAAAGGAGCGAAAGCCTTCGAAGGCTTGAACCTTCCGGTTGAATATGTTGCGACGTTAGAGCAGGTAGCGAAGGAGAAGATAACCCTCCCGACCGTCAATATTAAGGGGGTTATTGAAGCTAGGTCTCTAAGCCCAAACGGTATCGATATAATTAAGGAGGCGTTGGATGCTGCTGAAAAGGTTAAGAGCGGAGGGGCTGACGTGAAGATAACTTACCTCGCAGCCTCTAAATACTTGATAACCGTCACAGCGGAGAACTATAAGGTTGCCGAGAGGGCGTTAGAAGCCGCGCTTAATAAAGCCAAAAGCATCTTCCAGAAGAACAACGCATTCTTCTCCTTCACAAGGAGTCGATGAAGCCTTGGATAAGCTCCTTCGCAGATGTGACCGATGCCAGACCTATACGCTATCAAAGATCTGTAGCCGATGTGGAAGTGAAACCGTCTACCCACACCCACCAAAGTTCTCACTAGATGATAGATATGCTACATACAGGTTAGTGGAGCGCTACAAGAACCATAAGCCAAAAGAAGCCTAGAGCTGCACCTTATACACCAAGACAGCAGCGAACACCCCCTCACTCGGGTTGTCTAGGCTGGAGGATTTGAAGACGAGCTTTAACAACCTATCTTCCTCAGTATACTTTAGCTGCTTCGTGTAGAGCGCGATGTATCCTGGCTTATACTCTGTACCTTGAAACCTACCATATCCATCAACAAAGGCTAGGAACTCAAAGGGCCACATCTTACCCAGTATCGTATTCTCCCAGAAGTATGGCTTAGGTGTAAACTCATCTTCGTAGAGGAATTGAGTAATATCCAAACCGCCTATTCGGATAAACCACTGCTTCTTACTTTCATCACCCCCTCCACCCAATACGTAGTATTCGAAGCCTTGTGAAGAGAACCTCTGCCCTGCTACAAAAGCTACTATGTAACCTGGTCTCAGCTTACCGAGATCTTTGGGGTCACGCAGCATATCTTTAAGAAGAGATGCCGCTTGCGTCTCATCCGACATAAATAGGCGAGCTATCTGAGCGATCTTGGTCGAGTTTATGGTAGCGTTATCCGCTAGGGTTGTTCGGTTACCCATTACCGTTATCCAGTATCCGTAATCCCACCAAGCTATTATGACAGCGTCTTCAGGGGTATTGTCTTTGATCCAAGCTAGGGCTTCACGCCAATCTGGAAGATCTGCTTTGAAGCTTGTACCCGCATTCGCTATGCTCACAGGCTGATCTGCCGCATCCCGCCAACTAGCGCCGACAGGATATACCATAGGCAGCGTTAGAAGCCCAATAAGTAAGATGGAGTAGAAGATCTTAACATCACTCCTAACCTCGTGTAGAAACGTCTTCTTACCCGCAACCTTATGAGATTTCAAAACAGAGGAAGAGAGCTCAACCAAACCGATAGCCCCCAGAATCGCTAAAGCCAGGGTTGAGTAGACCATAAGTCGAGAGAACGAAGATGCGATATAAACGCCCGATATGCCCAGGATTAGGGCTAAAACAGTAGCCGGGCTTCTGCGCCTAAACGCGATGTAAACGCCCAGTATGGCTAAGAACAAGAGCACACCATAAGAGCTGAAATACTCTAGGTGCGTAGGCACAAAGTGTTCAGCCACAGATTCAATAAGTGGATCAGCGGTCCTCTGAAAAGGGTAGACTACTGTAAAGTATCTAGCACTAACAGCCGAAATCGCGCCGAAGCTCACAACAAGTAGACCAGCCAGAAGCAGCGTAAAGACCGCTTTTAAGGAACTTCGCAGGAACATCTTATCCTCAATCAAAGTAAGTCTGTATGTTATGAGGCTGAAAAGATACCCCACGATAAGCAGCATACCTATAGGATTCAAAATGAATGACGGGCCGGGTCTCGGGAAGATGGAGCTGAAGATGAGCGTGAAGGATACTAAAAGTCCTCCGGAATATGTGGTCTTCTCTAAGTCGAATTTAAGCAGCGCGGCTATTATGAAGAAGAGTCCAAATACTATACCAAAGTACTGAGCTCCTCCCCAGCAGGTGTTAGCATAACCCAGTAGAATCCCGGCCAAGCTAGCCCGCCATATAACCCCCTTCATCTTAATCTTTGAATCGTAGATTGTGAGGAAGAGGTAGGTTGCCGACAATGCGAGGAAGAGCGCGAGCGGTTCTGACTTGAACCAGCCTAAGCTCCCACGCATAAGAAGAGGAGGTGATGTTGCGAAGAATAGTGCTGTTAGAAGCCCGCCACCAGCACCAGCAAACCTCTTACCGAGCAGAAACATAATTAGCGTAGTAAATGCGCCTAAGTAGACTGGAAGGATCACTAGGAAGTCGTAGAGGCTTATCTGGATGTTAAATATCTCTGTTGCTATAAGATATAGGATCGCTCCTGCGAAGTGCAGCCCAACTTGGGAGCTTGCGGCAACATTCCTCCCCTCAGGGAACCACGTGCTGTAATCTCTCCACCTAAAGTACTCGACGAATCCTGCTAGTCCGTTCGCTTTAACCCCCTCCACTAAATGGTTTGTTGCATAGTAGTCGAAGTAGGGGTCATATTCGTGGAGGTAGTAGCCGTACTTTGCCGGATATATTCTGAGGGAGAGCGCTATCGAGAAGACCGCCACCAAAGCGAGGGTAAGTAAGATGGTTCTAGAACTCACTGTTGGTCTACGGATAGATGTTAAAGATTCTTTAAGTGCGTGTCTTAGAGCCGCCAACCGATGATGCGCCTAGCCATACAGTTAAATCTGGTGGTTTTATAACTTTATGCGATACACCTTAAGACTTGGCTCTCGTTATAATCAACTATGACTTTATAGTAGCCCTCAAGCTGCTGATCTAGTTGAGGGTCTCCTGTGTCTACTCTTAGTGTGTCTAGTGTTGCTATCTTTCCTCTTGTCGCTATTACTATGATCCCACTTCTGCCAACTGCTCTTATGACTTCTGGACTTATCTGCTGGTTTCCTCGCCCGAAGATGTAGCCTTGCCGCCTTATTGGTGATACGATTATCTTCGCCTCCTTTCCCTTTATCGCCTCAAGAATCTGCGCCTCGTTAGCATCCTTTACTATAACTCTGTCCTTCTTAATCACATCAACCCCAAGAAGCGTCTTTGGAAGACCGAGCAGATCAGCAATGGCTTTGGTTGTCGTCCCAGAGCTAAGTATATAGATTTCGTCATCACCCATCTCTTTGACAAGTCTTCTGGCTATCGCCTTCTGGTTCTCCAACTCATCCTCAGTAATCATAGTGGGTATCTTTGATACTTGCAGAAGAATTGGGTCTGATAATGTTAGGAGATAGCCATAGAGTTTTATTGAAAGCTCATCTGACCTATACTTCTCTTCATCGACATCAAAGACTTCACTCAACCTAGCAGCCACTCTACCCCTCAGATACTCATAAACCAATCTAGCAGCCCCTCTTGGTGTAGAGGCGAAGACCGCTGAATACATCTTAACACCCGAAGGAACGCCAATCACAGGCACCCCCTCCTTGATAGCATCCAAAACATCCCTTGCTGTTCCATCCCCACCTACAAAGACAACCAAACCAACACCCTCCTTCACACAGTCTTTTACGGCTGACTTTGTATCCTCAGCCGTGGCCTCAGAACACTTTGCTGAACCCACAGCTTTGAAATCGAACCCCGCTTCTCTGGCCTCATCGCCTCCCATCTCTCCATCATAGCCTACTAGCTGTAGGGTAACCCCTAACCTCTTTAGCTCGCTTAGAAACTCTTTAGCCCGTTGCGGAGCTACTGGTTTCGCACCTAGCTCAAGGGCTTTCTCCACAATATCTTCTCCATCAGACCCCTTCAGTCCTACCCTACCGCCTATACCCGCCACGGGGTTAAGGATGAAACCTATCTTTTTTAGATTCAACTTTACCTATGCAACCATAATCCACAAGCGTTAATCCAGCCTCTTTAACACAGTACCCAGTATCTCGCTCTTTCCTCCAGTATTCCGCGCTAGAGGTGCCCCACACCCATTGCATTTAACGAGGATATTCGCGTGAGAAAAGACGACTTGCTCGCTACCACAGTTTGAGCATTGAACCAGAAGGAAGCTGCTTCTCGGTTTAGGTAGGAGGATTCTCTCCCTCTTCACCATATTCTACACCTATGCCACAATCTCAAGTTTTCTTAGTCTGATGCCTTCTCTCAAAGTTTGCCTACCGCACTCTTTACACTTCAGCTTCAACGTCTGCTTCTTCGTCGTCTTTGCCGTCCTTTTAAGCTCGGGGAACTTCTGCCCACCATACCCTTTTTTATCTTCAGCGTGCCTTCTTGCACCTAAAGCTGTGCTTCGCTCCTTCCCCTTCTTGTATAGCGTAACGGTGTGGGTGGTATACTTGTTACACTTTTTGCAGTATGTGTTTATCTCCTTAGGAACCTTCATCAGTGGCACCTTCACCACTATTTGACCTCTAGCTATATAAATAGTTAGGCAGAATCCTCAAAACCACAGTTTGACCTCGACAGCACCCTCCTAACCATTAAACTTAATCCCTTTTAAAAACCGTTGGTGGAAAAGAAGCGAATAGGTTTAAGTGCATAAGCAACCTACCATAGTAAAGTTAGAGGCTGTAGAGATGCCGGACGCCGAAGCGTTGAAAGCAAAGATACTCAGTCAGAGGAAAGACCTTACTGAAGAAGAGTTAAACAGGCTTATAGAAGAGAAGAAGCGGCAAATAGGCGCAGGTTACCTTAGTGATGCCGGAGCCTGCTGGCTCATAGCTTCTGAGCTAGGCGTAACGCTTGAGGAGAAAGTGGCAAGTAGTAGTGAGGAGCTAACTCCAAGTGCTGTCCAGATAGGGTTGTCAGAAGCAACAGTCAGAGGCCGTGTTCTATCAACTTACACGACCAAAACTTATAGAAGACGGGACGGCACAACTGGCAGATATAGGCGTTTAGTGATATTTGATAAAGAAGCCTTCCTACCCGTAACGTTATGGGACGAAGCGGCTGAAAGCTCAGAGCGGCTATCGATCAAAACAGGCAGCCTGATTAGGGTCGTGAAGGGGTATGTGAAGGCTGGCTTAGACGGTAAGCCAGCGCTGCACGTAGGCCAGAGAGGTTACATCGAGACTCTGCCTGAAGATGAAGACTTCATAACTTTAGATGAGATTAGTCGAGATGTTGCCGATGTGAAGGGAGCCGAACGGAACCTCGTAATCAAAGGCGTAGTCGACTCCGAACCCAAGCACTCAGAGTTCGCGAGAAAAGATGGTTCGGGCAGTGTAACACATTTCTATCTTAAAGGAAAGGGTGAGCGGAGAGTCAGAGTTGTGCTCTGGGACATAAGCCCAGAGGTGTCGAGTAAGATAAGGATTGGTGAAGGTGTGCTGATGGCTGCTGTGCGCTCTAAGATCCTACCTAACGGAGAAGTTGAGCTGCATGGAGATGAAGCAACAACCATCATACCTTATGAAGTAGAGGTTAGCAGAAAGGTTCTTAGACTAGTATCAAAGGGTTCACCAGCCCAAGCAAACGGCGCAGCGACTATCATACTACTCGATAAATCAAGGCAAATACTGACCTATCTTGTTAAAGATGAAGCGCTACAAGTAATCAAAGAAATACCTTATGATGTGCTTGTTGAGGTAGCTTCACAGCGATCCGTGCTCTCCGCAGCCTCAGATCTAAAAATAGTAAGGGAGGATGAAAGCACTCTACCAAAAACATCAGACCTACTCATCAAGGTCAAAGATGTCAAAGGCGGATCCAACCACCTCTTCCTCAAAGTGATAGCCTTAACCAAACCATTGACACAAGACATCTACACAAAAGAAGGGGCTAGCGTAAAGAAAACTGAATTGATCGTTGGCGACGAAACAGGGGAGATTAAGCTTAATGCTTGGCGAGAGCTCCACGAAAAGCTCCTCAACATAAGCCCCGGTGAACGGCTATTGCTCAGGGGCGTGGCAAGCCAAGTCGGGAGGGATGGTGCACCGTATCTCACAATTAGAGCATATAGTGATATTGAGAAGATTAAGTGATCCTTGAGGCGAACTCTTCTAGACTTCTTACTACAAATTCGCCTCTCTCTTTTCTGTTTCTATCTAGTAGATACGCCTTCACACCAACCCTTCTAGGGATTTCGAAGTCGAAGATCCTGCTGTCTCCTATGTGGTAGAGGTCTGAGGGCCGTAGGTTGAGCTCAGCGAGCACACTTAGGTAGACTTCTTCATCCTTCCCAGCCTTACCGAAGTCAGAGGTTGTGGAGAAGACTCTGGATATGAGAGGTGCTAGGCTCGTGTATGTAAGTGTTATATCGATGAAGTCGCGGGTAGCGCTAGTTATTATGATTAAGGTAAACCCCGATTTATGAAGTTTAGTAAGAGTTGGAAGTGTGTCGGGGTAGAGCCGCAGCCTATCTTTAAATCGGTGCAGCAGCCGATTAGGCTCCTCTCTTAACCCGAACTTAGACAACCAATAGCCCAGATCATACCACTCAAGCCTACTAGGACCAACTTTATCATATTCTTCATTAACCAGCTTAAGAGCCTCATCAAATGGTATGCCCCTAGCGTCAGCTAAAAGCGTAGGAACACCCTCAAACCACACAGCCTCAACAAAGCTGTAGTCCACAAGAGTGCCATCGAGATCAAATGATACAACCCTCAACTCAACCATCGAACTACCCAGCCGACTCTGATCTTTTTAAAACTAATTCATCTACCTAGCGCAGATCTGAGCTTCTCTAAGCAGAGTTGGCAGAACCATTCACCTTTCCTATATAACTCAAAAGGAGAGTTAGAGTAGAGCATCACACAGGACTCATTTAAGCAGTGCGGTAGCCCTAAGGTGTGCCCAAACTCGTGTATGAGGACCTTTCCAAACTGTTTTTCGAAGAAGGGCCTACCCTTATATGTGTATGCGTAAACCTCATCTACACCTTTCCAGAAGGCTGGGTCTATTCTTGCTCTAGAAACAACTGCGCAACCTTTCACAGCCAACCCAAACACGTAGTTTACGCCACCTGTGTAGATGTCTGAAGACGTGAGCAAGATGAGGATTCCTTCGCCTTTAAGCCTCAACCCCTCTTGGATGATAGCATCTGCAAGATACTGCCTACCGAATCTCGTAATTCTATAAGGAAAGTCCTCCACATTCAGACGATGCTCCGAGACCTTAACCCTTAAGTAGTTTCCGAGCCTAGTGTTGTATAGGTTGTAGGCGTACTCAAGGTCTACGCTTAATAGATCGCTCAAGGGAAGTATGGTAAGGTCTTCAACACGCTTCATTAACAGCACCGCTACCCCATTTTTAAGGTGCTCACTTTGGAAACTTCACACCCTTCTTTTATCAACCCTACCAGAACAGCACGGTCGGAGGAGGTACATCTCATCATCACTTTCAGGGCAGGTCAATCTCTTCATCCCGTCAAGTCTGAGTGTTATATCTACAGCCTTATATCTTCTACGCCTTAGATTTCTTCACCACAACGTTGTGGTGATGCTATAATGCTCTTCGACAAAGACGATTCTTTATTGCCCTCTTCTTTTAAAGAGGAGCCAGTTTCTATCTCTAAGCCTTAGTAAGACGTATCCACCAGATAACCTCTTACCCTTAAGTGTAAACTTGATCTCATTCTCGCTTCTTGATTCAAGTGTATAGGTGCCTTTATCCCATATCTCCACGGTACCCG
>Ga0071330_1045729_pt1 | contig 67343 bp, 68 predicted proteins | sample GBScel77sediment_FD_63802 | JGI IMG/M metagenome (GOLD analysis project Ga0071330, IMG submission 63802) | Hot spring sediment microbial communities from Great Boiling Spring, Nevada - Cellulolytic enrichment Sediment 77C v2 (version 2) | ecosystem: Environmental > Aquatic > Thermal springs >...
ATTTGTGGAAATCGGGGTTCGCAGAGAAGAGGAAAAGTTCGGCGAAGTTAGAAAGGCCAAAATAGCAGAATTAACTAGTAAGATTGAGATTCCAGCAGAAGTAAGGCCTGAAAAACCACCTTCAAGCCTCGAAGAGTTGCTGGACTATATAAGCGGGAAGTACATGCTTTCAGAAGTCACTCTTTTAACTCCAGATGGATTGCCGATAGCATCTAACAGCTCAACTCCTGAGGAAGACACGGCAAACGCTCCGGAGTTCATAAAGGTGGCAAACCAGCTTCTGAATTCGGACAGAATCGTGCTAACCGGGGGAGATACTAGAATTGTGGTCATTCAAATCAATCCAGACGTTTTGCTATATGCGAAGGTTCCGAGAGAACTTTCTCGGCCTGAACTCGAGAAATTAAGGAGTGAGGTAAACTCAATGCTGGAGGGGTTGATATGATCGCCACACTCCTTCTCTCCATTCTGATCTTTTCAGTTTCTGCGGGCGAGAACGTTACGATACCTGTTGCCGAACCCACACTCTTGGAGGCAGAAGATCCGTGCATGTTCTTCTGGGAGAGCATGAGCAACGTCGCATTCGTTCAGCCGGGAGAGCATGAATTGCAGATCGGGCTAACATGCTCGCAGGGAATAAAAGTCGTGACTGCGAATGGATCTAGGCTTGCAGCGATCTCGGTCTCTCCCGCCAAGCCAGAGAACTTGCTGAAATATGCTGTGTATCTTGAAGAGGAGCTCAAAAAGGTTGGAAGGAACTATACCCTTCTGAGTGAAGATGTGAAGAAGCTCTCTGAGAGGGTGAGAGAACTTGAGCAGGAGAAAGAGAAGCTTAGAAGTGAAAAATATCTTCTTGAGAATGAGCTTAGAGCATATAGGGAGAGTTACGAACAGCTTCAGGCAAGGTATTCCGCCGTAAGCCAGGATCTTGAGAGCAAGAAGAGCAAACTTTCGCAAATGGAGTCCGAGCTTAAGAGTCTTTCGGAGCAGAGCACGATTTACAGAGCAGCAACTTTCTTCTTGGTCTCAGTCTTCTTGGGTTCCTTCACAGCTACAGCAATAATGCTGCGCAGGTCCTAAGGGTTGAAGATTTCTTCAGAATTCGTTGTAAAATTTTTTCCAAAACTCGCGTGGAGGATGAAGCGGTAACTCAGATCGGCCTTTCCACCCTTGAAAGCGTCTCCATAGCTTGCATCAACGATTTCACCCACAAAAAACGTGTGATCCCCGACCTCAACCTCTTTGACCACTTTGCACTCCAAATTCGCCTGGCATTCCTTTATGGATGGCACCCTGACCTTTCTCGAATTTACAAGCGTGAGTTTAAGCTTTGAAATCTTATCCTCGTTTGCCCCGCTAACGCTTCCTGCGAGCCATACGTCTCTTAGGAGCTCTATCGTCGGAACAGCAACAACGAACTCCTTGAATTCCTTTATTAGCCTGTTCGTATACCTCCTGTGTCCAACAGAGACCCCCAGGAGCTTTGGCTCGAAGGAGAGGGGAACGACCCAGTCTGCAGTCATCACATTCGGCTTTTCGATCCCCGAGACTATGAGATAAGTCCTGAGAGGATACAGAAGTTCAAGCATACTTCTCCCTCTTTTCGTTTATCAGCGAGATGAAATCTTCTGGGGAATCCAACGATTCCAGCTCCTCTTTTAATACAAAGACTACAGAGCTTACCCTCTTCTTCAGCTCCTTCTCGGTAATATAAGCTGCATTCGCATTCACGATTTCTGATACCTTTCCTATCAGCTGGGCTCTCCTCTCTATCTCTCTAACCTGCTTCAGACCCATTAGAACTTCCCTCTCTTCAAATTTCGAAATTGCATCGAATGGCGTATGCTTTACTGTGTAAATCGCAATTCCTATCTCTCTTAGCTTTCCAACGACTTCGTCTTCCTCCTCTTCGCTCTCTATCTCCTCGCCCTTCTCGCTGAAGAATTCGGAAAAATCTATTTTTTTAACTACGTCCCCAAATACCTCTTCGATCTTCACCGCAATGTCCACACTCGCATCGGCTCCCTCCTCGTAGTTCTTTACCATTCTCTTGGAAACACCGAGCATTCTCGCTGCATCGCCAATTGTTATCCCCCTAGCCTCCCTGATCTTTCTGAGCTTCTCTGCATCCAGCTTCACGTAGTATCCACCGGGGGCGGAGTATATATATGGAAGCTCCCCTCTGAGATAGTCGTAAAATGTGGCGAGGTTTATGACGGGAAGGTTGTATCGGGTGTATACGACCCTTCTTTCAAGGAAGTCGAACTTGAATCTCTCACCGATCACGAGCGCCGTAGCATTCAGGAGCTTTGCAATTTTCCTCATCTCTTCTGCAGTCTCCATTTTCAGAGAGTCGACGTTGTAGAGAACCTTTATGAGCAAAATCTGTTCTCCTTTTTTGGCTATGATATCAAAGCATCTTGGCTTAGTTTCGACTAACTCAAGCAGAGAGTAGCCCTCCTTTCTTAGGAGCTTAACGACGTTACGCATCAGCAGAGTCTGCATTTTGTATACTGTAGTGGGAGATAGTATATAAAAATTTTCGAAGCAAAAAGTATTTTTGAGCCTCTCACCACTTTGTTCATGCTCAAAGAATACGCATCAAAGATCCTTGGATCATTTGACGAGCTGAGCAGGATCCTCAGGAAAGAAGAGGGCAATCTCGTAGTTGAGGACGATCCCCTGATAGTCGTGATAAGGAGAAACAGAATCGAATTCTACGTTTCAGGCGAATTCCACGGATATGTTAGCGAAAGCGAGGAAGAGCTAAGCGAAACGGTTAGCGAGGAAGCAAAGCTCTGGCTTCAGGCATTGGCAAATCTGCACTTCAAGAGATTTACACTGAGGAGGTAGTATGGACTTCCCACCGTTTCGGCCGCCAAGCGAGGCATTCAGCTACTTGATCCGTGTGGTTAGGGGCTGCAACTGGAACAGGTGCCTTTTCTGTTCGATGTACAAGTCAATTAGACTTGAACAGAGACCGAAGGAAGAAATTCTGAAAGACATAGATGAGATTCCGAGGTACTTCCCAAAATCAAGGAGCGCGTTCCTCGGCGACTCGAATCCGCTTGTACACAGGGACATAGTGGAGATCGTCCGTTACTTGAAGACCAAGAGACCGGAAATTGAGAGGATCACGGCGTATGCAAGGATCAGGACGATAGCCAATATGCCGGAAGAGAAGCTGGAGGCCCTTAAGTCTGCCGGGCTTACCAGACTTCACATGGGTCTCGAAAGCGGGGACGGTGAGGTCCTCAAAATTGTTCAGAAGGGGATAACTGCAGAGGACGCCATTAAGGCAGGCAAGAAGGCTGGAAAATACTTCGAGCTTACCTATTACGTTATCACGGGATTGGGAGGGGCAGATAGAAGCGAAAGACATGCAGTAAATACTGCAAAAGTGATAAACGAGGTGAAACCAACTTTTGTGAGGGTTAGAAACCTCACGATCACGAATCCCGAGATGGAGGGTGTGGTGAAACTTCTTACGGCTGAGGAACAGCTTGAGGAGCTCAAAAAACTGATAGAGAATATAAAAGTTGATACATATTTTACCACGGACCACGTTTCAAATTACCTTTTCACAGAGCGCGGGACGCTTTTTACTGGAGTTCATGGCAGAATTCCTGACGAAAAGGATGAAATGCTCAGAACCATAGAAGACACCCTCGAGACTGTAAGAGCCCTGAAAAAATCGGGATTAAAAGTTTTCACGAGTAACGACATGTTCAGGCTCGGTTTAATAACGCTTTAGGGATTGCAACTTCTGATGTCCACCTCCACGACTTCTCCTCTCGGTCTGACCTCCTTGAATATCTGCCCCTCGAATCTGTAAACCTCGGCCCCGCTGAGCCAGCAGTCAGGCGGCAGCCCAGCTTTCATGCATGTCTGGCTTAAGAATTCCTCCGCATCGAATCCAAACTCAACTGCAACCTGCGGAAGCAGAAGTCCAGAAAATAGCCCTTTTCTCACGATCAAACCGTGTCTTCCGATTTCCACAAACTTCGGAATCTCATAGGGCTTCGCGTTTATCTTCTCTGGCTCCGTAAGAACCGTAACCTCGACCGTTATTTCATCCATTTCACTTCGCCTCACAGGCTCAAATCGAGGATCGTCAACCGCGGCAGATATTGCGGACTCTATTATCGCCTCATCAAGCCTTTTTATGGGGTAAGGAAAGCCGATGCATCCCCTTAAATCATCGTTCTTTATCAGGGTCGTGAAAACACCTCTTTTTTCGGCGAAGACACCATCGTATCTGTCTCTAATGACTTTATTTTCTTCCAGATACTTCTCTATTGCTTTTCTCGCAAGCCTCACAGCTTTCTTTCCGTCCTCAAGGCTGAGCTTCATGAGGGAAAAAGTATTTTTAAATTAATAACGTTGTTGCTCCATGATTCTTGGCGTTGATATCGGTGGAACGAATGCGGACGTTGTTTTGCTTAAGGACGGCGATTTTGAGATTCTCGGCAGCTTTAAAACGATAGAGTTCGACCTGAGTAAAATAAGAGTTGATTACGATGCTGTTGGCATCGGTATTGCGGTTTGGTTCAAGAATGGAAAGCCCGTGGGAGCTCCAAACTTGAAAAAGATTCCGAATTTGGAAACGGACAAGCCGAAGGTAATCGACAACGACGCGAATTGCTTTGCCTATTTCTCTTCATATGTTACGAAAAAGAAGAACGTTCTTTCGCTCACTGTGGGGACGGGGATTGGGACGGGTATCGTGATCGACGGCAGAGTTTATCGAGGTGATGGTCTTGCGGGGGAGCTCGGGCACACCTTTGTTGGGGGGAGGAGAAAGTGTAAATGCGGGGGCTACGGACATCTCGAGGCCTACTTTGGAGGGTGGGCAATAAAGAACATAAAGGAAAGGCTCGAAGACGGGTCAATTTACGGGACTAAGGGATTCAAACTCTTCTGCATCGCGGTATCGAATGCAATAATGCTTCTGAATCCGGAAGTGGTCACCTTTGGGGGTAGAATTGGTGGGAGACTGAGTGAAGATGTTCTGGCAGAGGAAATATCGAAGCTGATTCCGGGAGTTTTTATGCCCGAGATCAGGGTAATAAATGACGATTACGCGGTCGCCAAGGGAGCATCTCTGCTGGCTAGGGATTCACTCAAAAAATAGCTCACGATATTCGGAAGACTTGAAACCCTCTCTCTGCATCAGATCGAGGGAAACTATGAACTCATCTTCTGCCTCCCTTTTTGTGCCCACCACCAAGTATTTTTCACCCTCTATCAGCTCCAGATCTCCTTTCGCAAGGACCCTCTCTCCCCTTAGCGCCTGTCCTGCAAACGTGTGCGTGAAACACAGAATTGCTTTAACTTCAGGGTGTTTGAGGGGATAATAGGCAGGATAGTCGAAGGTGTAAAGGTCGTCAACGACTTTTGCGGTAATCGTTGCCTTTCCAAGCTTGATTCCAGCGTCCTCGGGTACTCCGTTGTCTATTTCTCCATATCCCCTCACGTAGAGAAGGTCGAAATAAGTGCTTCCGATGTATGCCCTGTGGAACTTTCTCCTTTCGTGTGCAACGAACAGTTCGTAGGGAATGGGAACCCTTCTCTTTCGATATATGTAGTCCCATGTCCCTTCGTCGAGGTCTGAAAGTGTGCCAGTTTCAATACCCTTTTTCAGTCTCTCTCGCGCTAAGAACCAGTATTTCCCGTAGACTATGAAGTCCACATCGGAATTCTCGCCTTGCAACCCTATCAGCCTCGATCCCGTTACACCCATTTCGTTCATCGGGATCGTGCTGAAGAAATTCACAACCTTTGCGACGCTCGAGTCCATCACATCCTTGAGCCTTTCTTCTGGCTTGAAGATCTCATCAATATCATTCAGGGGAACCCTGAAAATCCCGTGCTCGTAGTATTTCTGAGCAATCGGATGCGCTAAGGCCTCTTCATGCGATAGCTTCTTGAACCTCTTTCCATACCTTAACCTGTCCCCGTTTTCATGTGGAGAGTATCGAAGAAAGCACTTTACTTTTTCCTCGTTTCTGTAGCCAAGAACAGAGAAAAAGTGCTCTCCAACCCTTAAGAAATCCCTAAGGCGAATAGGTCGCATATACTCTTTTTATGTCCTTTGCAAAAGCCTTTTCCCCCTCCTTTCTGAGCACTCTCCCATCGATGAGCTTAATCCTCGTTATGACGAACTTCCTGCCGTCAAATTCGATCTCCTCACCGACCATGAATTCTGTCTCCCCATCGAAAAGAACCTTGTAAGGGGTTGTGACCGACCTCTTGTGCAGGCTGAATTTGACGTAGACTTCTCCCGTTTCCTTCAGCCAGACTGCCTGAGCATCTTTTGCCCTAGCAAATTCTACAGTTCTTCCGTCCTTTAGCTGAATTGCCGTTATTCTTCCCAGCCTGCTTTCAGCACCGAAATCAACGACGAGTTCAGAACCTTTAACCAGTTCTTCCCCCTCCGAAAGCTTTACCGTTCCGATGACAGTTTCCTTGTCCCTGCTGAAAATTGCCTTCAACTCCACCTCTTTTTCTGGAACCTGGTGAACATGAGTCCCGCAAATCAGACACTTGTAAAGACCACTCTTGACTATCTCGTGCTCTGTAAGCTCCCTGCAGTTATCGCAGTAAATTTCAACTCTCACAGGAAAAATAGCACGGCCATGTTTAAAAAAACTTCTTTTGGGGAGAGCAAGATTTAAAACCCACCGCCAATTTTTGGCGTGCAGAGGAGGAGGCTGAGAAGGAAGGAATCCAAAGAGATAGCGAGGGAGGTTTTCGAGAACTCCGGGGTAAATGTAGACGGGGAGATGGATCTGCTTGATTTCGGAGAGATAAAAATAATCTTGGTCGACAACGACCCTCTACTACTCGAATACGGCGAAAGGCACTACCTTTCAGTTTACGGTGCGATAAGGCTGAAGCCCGAGAAGTACAGAGTGACCGTAGACCCCGGGGCTATGAACTTCATTTTGAATGGCGCTGACGTGATGAAGCCGGGAATTGTCTTTGCGGACAGCCGGATCAGGGAGGGAGATTTCGTATACGTCACGGTTGAGGGAAGGGAAAGTCCGATAGCAGTTGGACTTGCTCTCTGCAGCGCTGAAGAAATGAAGGGCAAGGGAAAGGCTGTGAAAAACCTGCACCACTTAAGGGACAGGATCTGGGATTACCTGATAAGCAGCAGGCTGATAAAAACTTAGGCGCTTTTTCGAGCAAAAGCCTTCTGCTCGTGTGTTGGAGAGATAACCTTTAAATCTTTTAACCGTTAAGTGACTTCATGGCACTCGGATTTGTCCTCATAAAGATCGCTCCAGGTAAAGAAAAGAGAGTTTACGACAGAATTGCGAACATAAAGGAAGTCGAAGAGCTCTATCCTCTCTTTGGGGAATACGATCTTATTGCCAAGATCGTCGTGAAGGACTTTGAGGAGCTGAGCGACATAGTGGTTAACAAGATAAGGGCCATTGAGGGCGTTTTGGAAACGAAAACCCTGACGGGGGCAAAGTTCTGATGCTCCGCGGGCTCAGAATTGTTGCCGAGAACAAGATAGGGGTTCTGAGGGACCTGACAAAGATCATCGCAGACGAAGGAGGAAACGTTCAGTATGCGCAGAGCTTTCCACTTCGTTTTGGCGAGCACAGGGGAAAGGCACTGATATACTTCGAGATCGAGGGTGGCGAATTCGAAAGAATGCTCGAGAAAATCAAAAAGCTTGATTACATAGTCGAGATCGAGGAAGAAAAGCCTTTCGAGCAGGTTTACGGCAAAAGAGTGATAATTCTCGGCGGTGGTGCACTCGTTTCGCAGGTGGCGATCGGTGCGATAAGCGAGGCAGATCGGCATAATCTACGCGGTGAAAGGATCAGCGTTGATACGATGCCCATAGTTGGCGAAGAGGAAATTGCGGAAGCTGTAAAAGCTGTTTCAAGGCTTCACAGGGCAGAAGTCCTCGTTCTCGCTGGAGGACTCATGGGTGGCAGGATTTCGGAAGAGGTTAAGAAGTTGAGGAAGAGCGGAATCAGGGTCATATCGCTGAGCATGTTCGGAAGTGTGCCGGAAGTGAGTGACCTCGTTGTGAGCGATCCCGTCATGGCCGGAACGCTTGCCGTGATGCACATAAGCGAGAGGGCGCAGTTTGATATCGACAGGGTTAGGGGAAGAAGGGTTTAAACGAACATGTGCTTTGGAGGCTGCTTTGAGGAAATTTTTAGCTTTTCCATCACGTTCAGAAAGTCTGAAGTGTCTATAAATTCCCTTCCTTCTGCTATAACCTTGTGAAGCGATGCCTTGATCATCTTCTCCACGAGATCCCTTCCGCTCAGCCCCTCGGAAAGCTCTGCAATCACTTCAAGTTTCGCCCTGACCTCCAAGGGTAGCTCCTTTACATTGTTCTTGAGGATCTGAAGTCTGTCTTCGAAGCTCGGCAGCCTGAACTCGATTTCCTCTTCAAATCTGCTCCTTATGGAGTAATCAAGAAGCTCTATTCTATTCGTTGCTGCAATCGTGCAGATACCTTCGTTGCTCTGCATTCCATCGAGCTCCGTAAGAAGGGCATTGACTATTTCAGATACGTCGCCTCGGAGATCCTGATAGCTCCTGTCCAGGGCTATTGCGTCGAACTCGTCGAGAAAGACTATGCAGGGCATCAGTTCTCTCGCCTTATCGTATAACTCGTGGATCTTCCTGGCCCCGTCACCAACGTGCTCACCTATGAGCTTCGTTGACTTCACGGAAATGAAGGGCGTATTTGCCTCATTTGCCAAAGCCTTTGCAAGCATCGTCTTTCCCGTGCCCGGAGGTCCGTAGAAAAGAACGTTCTTTGGAGCCCACTTTCCAAACTTTTTGGGATTCTTGAGATACTCGAGAATTACCCTCGCTTTCCTCTTCGCTTCCTCCTGCCCAACGACATCGGAAAGCCGAATATTCTTCACGAGTTCCGTCTCTATGACTCTAGTTTCAGATTCAACGATGATCTTGGTCGAATCGGAAATATAGCCTGAAGGAGGAACAGCCTCGACAACTTCAAAGGCGAAATCGGGGAACATCTTCATATCAAACATCAGCTTTCCCTTGTATACGATTTCACCCCTCCACTGGTCCTTTGCGTAGACGTTAAAGACCCTCGGATTGTCTACCTTCGGGTACTCGACGAAGCTCGCCTTGAGCGGATATCCGAGGGGACGCAGGATAACGTATTTCAGCTCAACCTCCTTTTCTGCCATTTGATCTTGGTATTCCCAAACGCTTTAATAAGTTTTTCTTGCCAGTAAGCTTGAAATACCTCATGAAAAATAGAGTCGATTCACGGAACCAAGATTGCGGAAGAAAGTTTCGAACAGTTATTTGACCTTTTCTCCTGGCTTGACATCTTTCTCTGGCGTTAATAGCACAGGCCTTCCGTCGACATCGGCAGCAAGCACCATCCCCCTGCTTTCGACTCCCATCAGTTTTGCGGGCTTCAGGTTTGCAAGAACGACGACAAGCTTTCCATTTAACTCTTCAGGGGTGTAGCTTTCAGCAACTCCTGCGACGATCTGCCTCTCTTCATCTCCGATATCGACGATGAGCTTCATGAGCTTCTTGCTGCCCTCTATCCTCTGGGCGGAGATTATCCTGCCGACCCTCAGATCCAGCTTCTTGAAATCTTCCAGAGATATTTCGGCCTCTTTCTTGCCCGAAAATCTTTCTGAAAGCAGCTTCTTCAGGGGCTCTATGTCTTCGCTTTCTATCTTCTTAAACGGCAGTTCGGGCTTTTTGAGCTCGATCTTTTCGTCTACTCTCAGCACATCATCCAGAGAGCAATTTTTCAGCTCAAGAGCCATCGCCGCAGCAACCTTTTCCATGCTTCTCGGCATGATCGGATACCCCAGGATGACTAAGGCCTTCGCGATCTGAAGGCAATTCGCAACAACCTTCATAGCCTTTTCTTTATCGGACTTCACGAGCTCCCAGGCCTTCGAATTCTGGAAGTAAACGTTTCCAAAGCTTGCGAGTTCCATCACCGCATCGCTTGCAGTCTTGAACTCCCATTTCTTTATCGAATTTGCGATCTTTTCCTTCGTTTCCCTGATCCTCTCGAGGATTTCTCCATCAACCTCCATTTTCAGGCTTCCAAAGTTCTTCCAGGCAAAGGAAAGAATTCTGAAAAGGAAGTTGCCCAGCGTCGCTATGATTTCGTTGTTCACCTTCTCCCTGAAAATATCCCATGAGAAGTTCATATCCCTGTCGTGGCTCGTGTAGTTGACAATGTAGTATCTCAAATAGTCCGGATTGAATCCCGCTTTCAGATACTCATCCTCTACCCAGATGACGTATCCTCTGCTTTTCGAGAATGCCTTTCCCTCGATCTTTACCATTCCACTGGCAACAACTGCTGACGGCAGGGAGTAATTTGCCCCTTTAAGCATTGCAGGCCAGAATATGCAGTGATGATACGCTATGTCCAGACCTATGAAATGCACGATCTCCGCTTCCCCTTCAAGCCAGATCTTCTTCCATTCATCCGTCGCTCTCTCTGTAAAGCTTATGTACCCTATTGGTGCATCGACCCAAACGTAGAGAACAAGAGTTTCGTCGAGAGGAAATCTGACGCCCCACTCCAGATTTCTCGTTATGCACCAGTCTTTGAGATTTCCGATCCACTCCCTTGCGTAATTCAGTGCATTTTCGGTTCCCGAAAGATTCGAAAGGTATTCTTTGAGAAAATCCTGGAATGCCGTTAGCTTGAAGAAGTAATGCGTTTGTGTCCTGAAAACTGCTCTATTCCCGCAGATCTTGCACTTCGGCTCTAAGATCTCACCCGGCTCGAGATGCCTGCCACAGCCCTGATCGCATTCGTCCCCTCTCGCTGGGGTCTTGCAGTAGGGGCAAACCCCTTCAACGTATCTGTCAGGCAGGAACATCTCGCAGTTCTCGCAGTAAGCGAGCTCTATTTCCTTTCTGTATATGTAGCCGTTCTCTGCAAGCTTTTTTACTAATTCTCTCGTTCTCTCATGGTGATACCTTTCCGCGGTCTTTCCGAAGAAATCGAAGTTTATGTCCAGCGCCCTGAAAACCCGCTGGAAGTGCTCGTGATACTTGTTCACAAGCTCCTCTGGCTTCAGGCCCTCTTTCTCAGCATTTACGACTATCGGCGTTCCATGGCAGTCGCTTCCGCAGATAAAGATGACCTTCTCACCCATCAATCTCAAATACCTCACGTAAACGTCCGCGGGAACATAAGTGCGGAGATGACCTATGTGAAGCTTCCCATTGGCGTAAGGAAGTCCACAGGTGACGAGCTTCATAGCCAAGAAATGGGGGATGGGTGATAAATACTTTTCAGCCCAAATTTTTTACCATTAAAGTAAATTTTAATACCAGTTAACAAAATGGAAAGTTTTATTAGCTTGAAGTAAGAGAGAGTTCATGCATATTCCCGATGGATATCTGGATTTGAGCATAGCTGCGTTATTCTTTGTGCTAACCTTGCTCGTGCTGGGTTACTCGATATACAGGTTGAGGGGAGAAAGGCTTACCTCTCTGTTCGGGGTGCTATCTGCAGCGATATTTGCAGCCCAGATGCTTAACTGGCCAATTCCCGGCGGTACTTCTGCTCACTTCGTGGGTGGAGCACTTGCTGGAATTCTCCTAGGCCCATACGCTGGCAGTCTTGCAATGGCGATCGTGCTGACAATTCAGACGCTCGTCTTCAACGACGGAGGCATCACTGCTTGGGGTGCGAACGTTTGGAACATGGCAATAGTAAACGTTTTCTTGGGTTATTACATCTACAGGACCTTTTCTAGGTATAACAAAAACTTTGCAGCGTTCCTTGCTGGATGGCTCGGGATCACGGCAGCGGCGATCTTTGCGGGAATTGAAATAGGACTATCTACAAGCTTTGCATACGGATTGAGCGTCACCGTGCCAGTAATGGGGGTATGGCATGCATTGCTTGGCGTTATTGAAGGCATAATCACCGCAGGTGTCGTTGGCTACATAGCAACTCGCAGAGCCGACCTTCTAGAAAAGAAAGAGGTTGGAAAGACCTCTTTTGCCCTAATAGCCGCACTAATAGCTCTATCGCCAGTTTTCGCATACCTTGCGGAGGAAGTTGGCTACGCTGAACCGCTTGAAAAAGCTGCAGAGATGATCGGACTTGAAGAAGAGCCGATCTACGAAGGTTTATTCCCTGACTACACGATCTCTGGCCTCGATCCATATACGGGAACGTTGCTGAGCGGCTTGCTCGGAGTCCTAATCGTGCTGGCCTTGGCTTATGCGGTGAAGTATGCACGTGGTTCTCGAAAAGACACTTAAAAACGCCTCCTCTTACTTTCAAAATTTTTTCATCCACGAATACAGCTCGAAAAGCACACTGCATTCAATTGACGCAAGAATCAAGCTTCTGGGCACGTTTTTATTCGTTATCCTCGCCGTTTCAACTTTCGAGCCAAAAAAATTGCTTTTCCTCCTCCTCTCCTTAATTTTGATTTCCGCGATACTCGGTCTGAGCCTTAAGAACATGATCAGGCGAGTTTGGCTTTTCCCACTCTTCTCATTCGCCGTTGTTTCCCCTTTGCTGCTGCAAGATATAGGATATCCTCTCCTCTTCACGTTGCGAGTCCTTATAGCCGTTATAGCAGTCCAGATGCTCGTGATGAGCACGAGCTTCGCAGATATCTGCTCCGCTTTAAGGTCGCTTAAGGTTCCAGAAGTATTCGTTCACGGTCTCTGGCTGGCTTATCGATACATCTTGGTGGTTTTTCAGGACATAATCAACATTCTGCTTGCAAGAGAGAGCAGGAGGGTCGCAAGAGGAAGTCATCTGGAGCTCTGGAGGAAAGGTGGTGAAGCTGTAGGTCTTTTCTTTCTTAGAAGCATTGAGAGAGCCGAAAGAGTTCAGCTCGCAATTGCCTCGAGAGGTGAAAGAATAATCGGGAGCAAATTACAATTCGGAACTCTTGAGGCAATCTATATATCACTTTCAGCCTTCGTGGCTTTGTGGTGCATAGCCCTCTGATAAGCGCGAGGAACGTCAGCTACGCCTATCCAGATGGCAGCATGGCTTTAAGAGACGTCAGCATAGAGATCTACAGGAATGACCGAGTTGGAATCATCGGGCCGAATGGGAGCGGAAAGTCGACGCTGATCTTTCTGCTCTCAGGCCTTTTGAGGCCGACTAAAGGAGAGGTAAGGATATTCGGAATGTTACCCGATAAAAAGAACGTCGAAAGCATAAGGCGAAGGATAGGAGTCGTCTTTCAGAATCCGGACGATTTCCTCTTTAATCCCACAGTGAAAGATGAGCTCCTCTACGTTCCGAAACAGCTCGAAATGGATGAGGAGCAAATGCTCAGACTTCTTTCAGAATACGCAAAGAAGTTTGATCTCGAAGAAATACTGCAAAAACCGCCTTTCAGGCTGAGCGGGGGAGAAAAGAAGAAGGTCGAGATAGCCAGCGTTTTGGTTTACAGCCCGGAGGTGATATTCCTCGATGAGCCCACAGCCAACGTGGACGGAAAGACGAAAAGAATAGTTGCGGAGATGATGAGAAATTATTCGGGCACGGTCGTAATAGCTTCGCACGAGATGGAATTGATCTGGGAGCTATGCAGTCGTGTGGTGTTGATGTCCAAGGGGAGAATAGTTGAAGAGACCACAGTTGAAAGTCTCAGCGAGGAAAAGCTTGAGGAGATCGGCGTGATTTAGGCCGGGTAGTAGCGGATCTTATCCGAGTCCTCCTTTTTCACCAATTTCCTCTTCTCGAGATGATCAAGATGGGCGATCGTTTCTCCCACTGCAAACCACTTTTGCATTGTCGGAAGTTCGTTCCAGTTCTCGTAATTAAGATCCCAGGTTATTTTCTGCGCTATTTCCCAGGCTGTCCTAAAACCATTTCTCACGGCATTCAGGGCCTCCTCAAGTCTTCTTCTGTGATGCTCTTTCAGCTCTTCAATCCTTTTCCTGTGATCTCCATGGAAATTTCTATGCCCGGGTAGCGTCTTTTCAACTTCGAGCCTTTGAATCTTTTCAAGACTCTGAAGGTATTCGCCAAGAGCATCTTCGAGCGTTTCCCAGTGCGTTATGTTCGGGGTTATGTCAAAGAGTATGTGATCTCCTGAGAAAAGGAGCCTCTTTTCCGGCTCGTAGAGGCAGAGATGTCCCGGAGTATGTCCCGGAGTGTGAACAACTTCAAGCCTGTAGTCCCCGAACTCCAGAACATCTCCTTCATCCAAGAAATTGAACTCAATTGCTTTTGGGCTGTATTTTACAGCAGGATGAATTCTCGCCACCTTCTCCGCCTCATCCGGAGGAAAGCCATTCTTCTTGTAGAATTCCACGAGCTCAAGCCAGTATTCAGGATGCCTTGCAGAATGTATCGCTTTCTCCGCATCAGTTTTGCTCATGTAAACCTCTCCACGCAATCTCCCAGCAAGGCCAAGATGATCGGCGTGCAGGTGTGTTACGAAGATCTCCGCTCTCTCAAGCTCAACTCCGATCTGCTTAAGGCCATTGAGCATTTGCTCGTAGCAGATGTCTAAGTTGAACCCCGTGTCTATGATCAAAAATTTGTCTCCCGTTATAACGTAGGAGTTCAGATACTTCAGAGGATTCTTTGGCAGCAGAATCTCGATCCTGTAAAGCCCCTCAGCGATTTTCTCGGTCATTTTCTTTTCTTCACCGCAGTCTTGAAGGTTGCGACCATCACAACCTCCTCCTTCTGGTTAAGCGTCGAGATCTTGAAGGCCACAACCCCATAATCTCCCTTGTCCTCCTTGCCCTCTACTTCAACTATCGCCCTGATCGTGTCTCCAATGAAAACAGGCTTCGTGAATCTGAGCCTTTCTATGCCGTAGAAAGCTATAAGGCTGTCTTCGGTAAGCCTTAGCCTCGTTATCAGTCCGCTCGTTATTGAAAGCGTTAGAAGACCGTGGGCAATTCTTTTGCCAAAAGGCGTCTTCTTCGCAAACTCTTCATCGAGGTGAATTCTGTTCCAGTCACCGCTAATACCCGCGAAGTTTACTATGTCCGCCTCGGTTATGGTCTTCCCCGAAGTCTCGAACCTCATCCCTGGCTCAAAATCTTCGAAAAACATAAAAAATCACTGGATTCAATCCCTGATTCCAACAAGATATTTTGCAATCCTCTTCTTCTCCTCGAAGTCGTAAGAACGCATTATTGCGATATCCTCCATCACAGGAGATCCGCCTCCATGCACACCCGCAACGGCACTCGTGCCTCCGAGAGAAGAAGCGAGTATGTTCGAGATCCCGTATATGCAGCGATAAACATTCTCGGGCGGAACATCGCTCCTCCTCTTTATGTATTTGTCAATATATGGCCTCGTCTCTGGATTCAGATAATCTTCCGCGAATGGCAGGCAGGCTGGAAGACCGCCGGAAAGTTCTGCAAGTATTTCGAGGTCGTGGTAGTAGTTGAGCCCAGCATGCCTTCTGCCGACGTTCGCGTAGACTTCGTTAGGAATGAATGTGCCTGCAGGAGTCTTTATTCCCTTCACTGCAGAAGCTATTCCCGCCGCATAAACAAGCTCGGCAGTCGCCGCAAGCTCGACGAGCTTCTCCCTTATGTTGTGCCTGTCGTAAACTCCATTGTATTCCGCTATCAGCGCCCCGAAGCCCATCTTCACGTCAGTAGCCGCAGGTTTGCAGCCAGTGTAGCTGTGCCTGTGGAAGAGGGCGAATAGATGAGCAGCCATCGTTGCTTGCCTGTGCTCTCCGCAGATGAAAACTCGATCCCAGGGCACGAAGACGTCATCGAAGATGATCATGTTCTCGTCGTCGCCAATCTCGCTGAAAGGCATGTTGAATTCGGGTGGAGCCCTGTGGTGGGCTGTTCTTGCGATTATCTTAACACCATCCGCATCCGCTGGGACCGCAAAGGCCACGCTGTAGTCCTTGTCTTTCTCGGTCATCGCGCGGGTTGGCACAACGATTATCTCGTCCGCAATGCTTGCCATCGTTATGCAGTTCTTCGCCCCCCTAACAATTATTCCATCGCTTCTCTTCTCCACAACCCTGACGTACATGTCCGGGTCGTCCTGCTCGTGAGGCCTTTTGCTTCTATCTCCCTTGACATCTGTCTGAGCGCATGCTGCCACGAGATCCCTGTTCTGGAATTCCTTGAGGTACTCTATGAACCTTTTGTGATAGTCCGTCCCGAATTCCTGATCGGCGGCGAAGGTTGCAACCGAAAGACCGTTTATTGCATCGCAGCCCATACAGCGCTGAATGCAACCGCCCGTGACCTGACAGCACTTCCTTATCATCTCCTGCTTCTTCATCAGGTCCTCTGCAGACTGGTTCACGTGTGTGAATCTGTTTATCTTTTTCCCGGTCAGGTGAGAGTGCGTTACGAGCAGATCTTTGAAATCGGGATTATCCACGAGATCGAAAGTCCTTGATATTACATTAATCCCTCCCCTGAGCTCGGGTGAATCCCTTCCAACTTTCTTTCCCCTCACGTAGATGTTTGGCTTCATCTTGTACAAATCCTGCCTGTACTCCTCAGAAGTTCTCAATTAGACCACCCCAAACCAATTTCTGGAAGCAAGCACGCCCTCATTTCTCCACCTCCTGTTTAAAAATAAAGAATCGGCTCATTTTAAAACTTTTTCGTTTTTTACGAATTTGATATTTTATATCTAACCTGTTTCTCCTCGAAGAAGGCGTGATCTTTCCAGTAGCCCTATCTGAAGGTAGATCATGGCATTTCAGCTCTTTAAGCATTTATCTTCGCTTAACTCCTGCTTGCCTTGGGCGTGGCTTTAGTGAAAAAGGTATTTTTCTGCTATTGGAGTGAAGCACGAAGCTCCTCAATCCACCCTTATGGTAGAGCCCAGAGAATTCTGCCAAACTTAAAAACGCGCTCTGCTATATAGGTACAAGATCGCAATGACCGGGATTGCAATAAGACAAGCAGCCCCGACCACTGCATAGGTGTAGGGTATCATCTCAATAAAGGGGTTCAGAAGCACCTTAATCGTGGGTATAATATGGCTCATCAGTAAGGCCACTGATATGGAAAAAGTTACGATGGTCAATCAACGCGAAAAAGGTCATTCCGGAGGCTACTTTCATCAGGTCATCTTCATCGGCGCCCCTTTTCTGAAGCTCCTCCAGAGTCTTTCTCACGTTTGAGGTAAGGAAAAGCAGTATCCTCCCGCCTACCAAAATAGCGCCTATGAGCAGCGTATCCCAAAAGGACAATTCTGTCTCGAATACCTGAAAGTTCAACTGGGCGCTTATTGCCTCAAGCCAATCTAAGCCGGAGTAGTAGAGCACTGACGGCAAATGCATCAACCATGAGATTGCGTAAATCCTTTCCATATGTTTTTCCTGCCCCTTAGCATAAAGGTGCAGAAGTGGAGCAATAACCGCTATTAATAACGCAAGGGTCAATTCCCGATGGACTTCAAGCGGTAAAAGTGTAAATAGAATTTGCTGAAGCGCGGAAGATGTCAAAAGATACACTTTGTTCTTCAAAAAGCTGTAGAACGATATTCCGACCATTAGAAAAATCACAATCAGCTCTATCTGGCGTATTTGCTTGTATCCGAGCCTCAAGAGGGCCTCACCCCGTCAACAGCAGCTTTTCAAAGCCATGACGCAAGGGATTCCAAAAAACGACCTGTGCTCCCGCGCGTCTGACCTTCTCAAAAAGTTGCCGATTTTTCAAATCCAAGATGTCCGCTGCTATCTCCTCGTAATCGTCCCTCGCAGCTATGTGATTACCCATCAGGTGTATCACTATCACCCGCGACGCTTTGAACCTCATGCCCGAGGTGTACTTCCTGATTTCCTTAATCCCCTCTATTATTGCTTCGACGTTTTTCTTCGAAATTGACGTTACGATTATCGATAGTGGATTTGCGCCCATTAAGTGTCCGCGGCACCTCATCACAGCACTCCTCAAATAGGCGGGTTTTTCTTCCTGAAGTTCTTTGAAATCTGCTCCAGCCACTTCATTGCGGGATACGACCTTAACTCTCTCGGGTTCCTGAAAAATCAACTCCCTGAAAATCTTGTAGAACTGTCTGCTGCCCACATCAGGAAATATCATTGCCTCCGCACCCGCGATTCCGTAAACGCAAAGTCCAACCTTGCAATCTCTTTCAAGGTAAAAACGAGCCAGAGCAGTTGCTGCCTGAACAGCGTATTCGAAGGGATTTTTAGTCTCTGGCCCCAAGACCATATTTGCCGACTTGTCCAAAAACACCCAGACTACCTTTTTACCCTCTTTTTCGAACTCGTTTACCTTTGGCAGCCAACTTTTAAGGGATTGCGCACTTTTAGCTGTAGCCTTCCAGTTTATAGACCTGTATGGATCACCCGGAACGTAATCCCTTATTTCACGAAAGTCCGTCGTAGCGATTCCCATCTTGGCCTGCGACTCAGAAGGGAGAGGCATTTTGGAGACCGTCCTAATGAACTTCGCCCTTTTAATGAAAATGGGCCTGTGCTTGACAAAAAGTCTTAGCGTCTCTTCTTCGGAGCCCTTTTTTGTCTGCTTTAATAGAAGCGGGTGTATGGACTCCCAGTTTATTTTGCTGATCTCGTAGACACCTCTCTTAACGCAGTTAATTCTGTAAGATACCTCGAAGCTCTGTTTCCTGAAACCCTTCCAGAGAACCCTGAAGTTGTTCCCATCGACCAAATTAAAGTAACTCGGTAGCATATCAGCCAAAGTTACAATACCCACGCCATCCGGTATCTCCACTCTGAATGAGATCTTTGCATCGTCGCCAGCATAAAGCGATAGTTCTTTCTCAGTCCTTTTTACAATGATTTTGCTTGGCTGATTTACGTTTAATGCAAGTGCAACGGTTAAGAGCGGAATTAGGCTAAGATAGATCAGGATTTGGTTGCCCAAAAAGGCACCAGCCAAGAGCAAAGTCAGAAAAGCCGAGAAAAGCTTTGATGATGCTTTAGAGAGCAAATTCGTCACCTGCGCAGGAAGTGCTTTGGCACCTCTACTTTGCTCACGATTTCGTCCACCACCAGCTTTATGTCGGTCTTTCCCTCTAAGAGATACTCGGGGTTCAGTATTAGCCTGTGATTCAGCGCGTCGAATAGGAAGATCTTCACGTCGTCCGGGATTACAAAGTCCCTGCCAGAAATTGCTGCATGCGCCCTCGCAAGCTTCAGTAAAGAAAGCCCACCTCTCGGACTTGAACCGACCTCCACCATTGGGTGCTCTCTTGTGTTCCTAACTATTCTGGAAATGTAATCTATGATTTGGTCGTCGACATAGATTTTCGTTTCCACAAGCATTTGCATCTCTCTGAAGGTCTCTGACGTCACAACAGGTTCCAAAAGCTCCGTAGGATCATCCCTTTGCCATTTTATTCGCCTTTTTAGTATCTCACATTCGAGTTCTAAGGTCTCAGGATAACCCGTAGACAGTCTGACCAAAAAGCGATCCATTTGGGCTTCGGGTAGTGGATAAGTCCCTTCCAGCTCTATTGGATTCTGGGTGGCGATTACAAAGAATGGAGGGTCGAGCTTGTATGTAACCCCATCTATGGTAACCTGCCGCTCTTCCATGGCTTCGAGAAGTGCGGACTGGGTCTTGGGAGGGGCTCTGTTTATCTCGTCTGCAAGGAGGATATTCGTGAATATTGGTCCACGCTCCAATACGAAGTCAGATATGTTCGCTTTCCAGACCTTTGTGCCTATTATGTCAGCCGGCATGAGATCTGGTGTGAACTGGATCCTTTTCCAATTGCAACCCAATGCCCTTGCGAATACCTTTGCCAAGAGTGTCTTTCCCAGACCCGGATAGTCTTCAAACAAAACGTGACCATTTGCGAGCGATGCACAAAGCAACTTTCTCAAGAGCAGCTCACTACCAACGTAGACCTCGCCTACGGCTTTAACTATCTGATCGCACAACTCTCTAAGCTTTTCCAATTTCATCCCATTCCCCCCATTTTCACCTCTAACTTCTCAGCCTTAAAAAATCGAGATGACCCACCTGATCTTATCTCCTGCCCAATCTCATCCAAAAGCGTTTTAAGCAACTCTCTGCGTCGCCTCCTGTTCTCCTCGTCTATCTTCCTAATCCAGCGATCTAAGCGGATTCTCGGATAAGGGATATCGCTGTATTCCAGCAACCTACTCACTACCCTCCTAATGTTCCCATCACCCATGCCATTTAATACCATAACCGATACCAAACGAGCTATTATCCCATCCTTGACTCCTCGATCGATGAACTCTCTGACCTCATCTGCCAGATAGGCATGTTCAGGATCTATCTCGTGCTGTATAGTCTGCACGAGCTTTGTCCAGTCCTCCATTTCCATTTCTTTGGCCAGGTGATTATTTACCTGCGATTTTAAATTCCTGTAGAATAGCCAGAATGAAAAGCACACGATACCCCACTCGGCCAGTGTTACTTGACCTGGGTCAGAGTATCTGACGATCTCCGGCCTTAATAAGAGGAAGTATTCAAGCACAAGAAACATCAAAAAAGCCACCCATAATACCTTCGAACCCAATTTTGTGGCAATAAATCTGAGATAAAGGTTCGAAGAGAAGCTGAATAATGTCAAAAGAGAAATAATTGCGGCAACGATGAAGGTCCATAAAACAACTTCTGAGAGAGCCTTAAGCGGCGAATAAGACAAAGAATTCAAAAGAGTGCTGAAAGCCATACCGACAAGGAAAAAAGAGATTGCTTTCAAGAAAATTACCAGCAGCGTTTCGTTGAAAATTTTCGCAAGCGAGATAATAGTATGGCCAGATACCGCAATCAGTGCAATTACAAACATCCAGAACAGTGCCGTGCTCCAGATGTCAAGTACCCAATTTTTAGCCAGTAGATACAATGCAGTGATTATACCCAATCTATTAATGGTGATACCGAGAACCTTCGAGATTTCCGAAGCGAGAATCAAGTCATTGACTTTCGAGAGATAATGCATCGCCGAAAAAACGGCGATGGGCAGAAATAAGAAAGAAAGGTCGATACTAAAAAGCTGCTCTAAGAGACCCCCAGGACACAGGATCCAGTAGGAGATCGAGAGAAAGGCTGCGAGTATCGCTGTGCGCATTATTATGGCCTTAATGGTCCTGTCCAACTTCATCGAATTTCCACCCCTCAATGATGAGTTTTGCAAAAAAGAACTTTTCGTAATCCAACCTATTTATCTGGCGAAGGCTGTAATCTGCGAGCTCAAAGATCGATACCATTTCCTCCAAGTAACTGCGTTTGTTTTCGGGAATATCATTGAGCAACCTTTGTTGGATTTCTCTTGCTGTCATGTTTTCCTTAACACGTTGCACCGCTATCGCCGATTTGATAAAGGAGTTAAAGAGGTCGACTATCTCCTCCCTGTAATCGACGATTCTAACTGCCGCCTCTGCTGTCGCTTCGTTCAAATCTCCGTTGCCTGAAAAGTATGCTATCAGCCTGTGAACACCCTTTTCATTAAAGGTCAATTGCACCTCTGCTTCACCACTGGGCAAAGATTTCAGTTGAATCTCTCTCTCGTCAACCTTTAATGTTATCGGAGCATCTCGAACAGGCATGCCATCCTTTCTGATCTCAACTCGAACTGTTAGGTTTTCATTGAGCCCCCAAACCGGCGGAAAGGGTTTCATAATACTCGGGAATTTGATAGCTAATTCCACGCCCTTCTTGTTGGCCAAGCCTTGATTTTTTGCTGATCCAAACTCCTGAATCGCATTTCGCTCTTTTACCGCACAATTATCCTGAAAGAAGCTTTTACTGCGCATGAATTTGGCAACAAATCCGCAAGCAGCAATGGCTGCTATCAGCAGAAACGCGAGATAGGCTGGAAAGCCATTAGATTTGGCGACCTTCAGATCTCCAACTAATTCTGTGCCCAAGTAAAGCTCGTTTCCGGGGAATATCAGCTTGTAGATAGCAAATTCATCCCTATCAACCGAGAGGGTGAGATTGAAGATGGCTTCACCTTTCTCGTTCGTATTATTGCTTGCGGAATACTCATGACCCTGATAAGTGCAGTTGAGTATTATCGGCGCATTAGAGATCGGTTCATTGAGGTCATTCAGCAATGTTAAGGATATTGTAAATGGCCTGCCATTCTCCAAGGGCTCTTCGGGTGGTTTTACAGTCATCCAGCTTCTAGCCATGACTTTCACTTCCTGAACCGTTTCGAAGCCATTTGATTGAAGTTTGTACCTAAAAACAGATTTGCCCAAGGTATGGTCTTTCGGCACGTAATAATCAACTCTGAATCGCCCCTCTGCATCACTTTTAACTTTTGCCACCTGAATTCCATCCTTGTATATCAGTACGACCTCATTGTCGCCAGGTAGGTTCTCTGCGTGGATGATGCCGGAGATTTCAGCTTTCTCACCCCTCAAAAGGGTGCTGTTTGTTAATGGAGTTATAATCAAGCTCAAAACCCTCAGTCGCAACTCCGATGTTGAGCCGAGATAGTTTTCATCCCCGCCGAAGTTCAGAGTTAGGGTGTAATTGCCCGGCTCTGCTATCATGAGTTCGAAACTAAAGCGTCCAGTATTGTCCGTAAGGTTACGATATTCCCTCGAATTGTAAGCCAAAGTTATGACCTTGTTCCCGACAGGTAAATCGCTAACCAGTTCTCTCAGGTATCCAGATATGCTGAAAACCCTGCCAGCGATGACCTTTTCAGGATAGCTTGCAGATATGTAGGTCTTGGCGATGACCCTTATTTCTGGGTCGCTTTGCGAACCTAAATATCTTCCTCCACCAACAGTCTCTGCTATTACGGAATATTTTCCCACGGTAACGTTCGGAGGAGCCGAGCAGGTTATGTTGAAGATCCCTTTTTCGACTACGCCCTGGCCGACAAGTATTCCTGTCTTGTCACTCTTGCTGTGCTTCAAATAAACCTTTACCAGAAGCCCGCTTACCGCAAACCCGCGCTCGTCCAAAACCTTTCCTAAGACCTTAAACGTTGAACCCTTGATAACGAGATCATCGACGTGTGTTATTTCAGTTGTCGTCTTTATAACTTCCAAATCACCTCTTCTCTCACATTCTTTACAGATCTCCTTGCCAAAGTCTGCTGGTCCGCCAGTAGCGTCGAAGGTTATCCATCCGAGGCCGTTAAAAAGTGCCTCAGCGTAAGCGTGGGCCTGATCTGCGTATACGACCTGATATTCTCTTTCGGGCTCTATGTAGAATCCGGTCACAAGCCTTGCTGGTATACCTATGGATCTCGCGAGCAGTACAAAGGCAGAGTTGAAGTGTATGCATACTCCTCTCTTTTCGGTGAAGAGAAACCACAAAATCGGATCTTGACTGCTCGGGGGGCGCGTATAGTTCTTGTCGTATACGTAGTTCTCTTTCAGGTAATGCTCTATTGCCTTTAGCTTTTCGTAGGGTGTGTCTGCTCTGTAAGTCTCCACGATCTTCTGAGCCAAAGGTCTAAGAGCTGGAAGCAGTTCCTTGGGGACATCCAAATACCCAAGCTCGATGGGAACTGAACCAGACATGAGATCTCTTTCATCGAACTCATAACTTACATACTCGATACCGTAACCGCTCCGAATGCTTGATTCCGAGAAGAATATCTGCTGGGAAGGGTAATAGTGGATAGCATATCCATCTTCAGGAAGCGAGAGTCTTACAGAATTTTTGACTGAGGGAATAAAGCCCTTGATTGCAACAAGCGGTTCTATTCGAAACTTAACGTAAGAAGCTTTTGAATACCCGATTGCTGCCTGCTCGATCGCTCCGCCCCGATATTCCACACGCGATGAAGTGTCCAAGATATCCCAGGAACCAGACCTGTATACTTCGCCAACTGATGTCCTAAGATAGGCAGTTCTTGGAGAACCGTGAACCTCGAATAAGGGGGTGTGAGAGTTATTTAAACAACCCTCCACTGGAATTGTTGTGCCAAATACTTCTACATTGGACTCCGAGCTTCTTTTTCCAGTTTCACCCACTCCTTCGGCTGCATCCCTTTTAGCCGGGCTATCACCACCATTGCTTCCAGAGCCCTGACAATTTTTGCAATTTTCGCTTCCTCCAGCACCCAAATTTCCCTTTCTATCCTCTTCAGCGGATTGCTGTGACGATTTCCCAATTCCAATGTTTCCAAGAAGAGAATCAACAGAAACCGCTAACAACGAGAAGGAAAGAAGAAGTGCAAGGATGAAGCTTAGGGTCTTTTTACAGTCACCCCTACCAGCCAGCATTATTGGCGACCTCACGATCGCGTATTACAATGATTTTTGTTCTGATCACCCTTATATTAATTTTTCTCACGACTCGCAATTTCCATAAACGCTCCGAGGGATAAGTTGAAAAGCATAGATAGTTAAATTTATTTGAATTTGACTATGATCAAAAGGTTCACAGAACAGTTATCTCTGGCTGTTGGCGCAGGATGTCTGGTCGCGAGCATTCTATCAATTGGCACTGCGGTGCCCTATTGTGTAACCGCGACAATTGCATTCAATGTCGTTAATTCGCACTCCTGATGGTATTGCAGAAGATGGCATACGATCCCTACTGCGAGAATTACACCGAAATTGCCGAGATCCCTGAACCACCGGAAAAATCAGGGAGCTGGCTGAAAAATATGGAGAGATACTGTACAAACCTCTACTACTACGTTCAGTACACTAATGCAAGCCTTTCATCACTTATTAGGGCATTTACGGCCTACGATAAGGAGATAGCAAGTGATTCAGCAGGCAGCTAACCTATGCCAAAATGTACTCGGAGAATGCTTCGCTTTACTATGAGAAGATAAATGCGTATCTTAACGAGAGTCTGTAAGAATTTAAGCCCCATCTTGCAGGGGAGTACTTCGAACAGAGAATGGGATACATTGAACAGTACGGCTTGCTGGAGAACACCACGGAAATCCTGGAGGCGTTCAGGATAGAAGTGAACATGACAGAAGACCTCGAATCTAGTAGAGATACCTGACGTAGTGCCTGAAAACATTCCTTAGCCATGTGTTTGGATGATTTATCACGTAATCAATGAGCTCATGGGATACTCTGCCTTTTTTCTTTCGTTTTGTCATAAACTCCTCAAAGCCATGTTCCCATTTGAGAACGACATTCGTTGGTATCATTCCGAGTATTCTTTTCAGATCCTCTCTAAAGTTATCCACTGCAAATCTCAGAATTGCCTGTTTTAGGTACTCGTCGCTCGTAGCCAAGGCTAAAGCCTGCAGTATTGCCGGATAGTCGATTGAACCGTCTTCTCTTAAGATTCCTAAAACTTTTAGCCTCTCAAAGCTTCCAACAATTTCTTTGAACTCCCCTTCTTCGAGATGTTGCAGAGCTCTGAAAATCACTTCATCTGGGATCTTTCTTATTCCATGCAGATAATTGTGCATTGATCCTTTAGAAATTCCCAAAACCTCTGTTGCTTTGCTGAATCCGAGTTTGTCCTTCACCCTTTTGAGAATTGCTTTTCTTGAGTCGTCATTTAGCCCTTTTACGTTTATCCTCTCAAACCAAGTTGCAGCATGTAACTCCATGTCTAACCACTTTTTGAGTTTAACTTTGAGTTCACGGGATTTACATAGATCGTGAACCTTTTCTAGTATATAAATTTTTCTCTAAATTTGAATGCTAAAAAAGACTTTATCCCTATCTTTATTAGTAACAAAGCCAATAAAGGATTCTTATTAGTATAAACAGCGTATAAATTGAAAATCTGCTTTAGAAAAAGCGTAGAAATACTTTTTCAGTAGCCCCGCGGGGATTCGAACCCCGGTCGCGGGCTCCAAAGGCCCGCATGATTGACCGCTACACCACGGGGCTTTGTGTGATAATCTGAAATCAACAAAAACACACCCTTCAGGATAATAACGATTTCGTTCAGAATTCCTCAAGTGTTTTCTGCTTTAAGTTTGATACAGTCTTCCACCTCATTCTGACACAACTCGGAATTTTTCCCGAGGCTATCCAGCTTTTAAGCACTTCTCTCGTTTTTGGATCGCTTGCATAACCACTTCCAAAATCTCCAAATCTTTTTTTCAGCTTCTCGATCTCACGTTCCCTCTCCACCTTTGCAATGATAGAGGCTGCTGCAACAAGAGGATACTTCTCATCCGCCTTATGCTCTGCAAAAACTTTAACACCGGTAATGTTTTCAAGCTCCTCAGAAAGTCTCTCAGGGATGACATCGGGGCTGTCAACATACACAATTTCTGGCTTGAGCCTGATTATTATCTCGGCATAGCATTCCTTTAGAATTTCATTTATTGTCTTGGTGCACATCTTTTCATCGAGCTTTTCTGGAGCAACCTTCAAAACTTCTGTTTTGCAGATTTCCCTTATTCTTTCTGCAAGTTCTTCTCTCCTGCTCTGACTCAGCTTTTTCGAATCTTTAACCCCCAACTCCCTCAGCTCTTCTTCACAGCACGCAACACCTGCTACCACCAAAGGACCAATTACGCAGCCCTTTCCGGCCTCGTCTATGCCTGCTCTCATCAGAAACCAAACTTCCTCAACCTTATCGGCAGCTTTCCCTTCTTCATCTTCTTCATCAGGTTCTTCATGGTTTTGTAGTAGTTCAGAAGCTCCTTAACCTCCTGTGGGGATGTTCCGCTTCCTATGGCAATTCTCTTTATTCTTGACGAGTCAATTATTTTCGGATTCAGAAGCTCCTCTTCGGTCATCGAGTCCATTATCACCTTAAACTTTTTCATTTTCTCCTGCGTCATCTCCATGACGTCATCGTCAACTTTCATGCTGAGACCGAACGGGAGCATTTCGAATATCTTCCTTACAGGCCCCATTTTGTTCATTGCCTCTATCTGCTTGTATATGTCCTTCAACGTGAAGGTTCCCTTCAGGAACGCCTCGGGATCAAGCTCCTCCTCGCTCGCAATCCTTTCGATCTTCTCCAGCAATGCCCTCATGTCTCCCATTCCGAGCAATCTTGAAACAAATCCGGCCGGATCAAAGCGATCAAAATCCTCAACCTTCTCACCCGTTCCTATGAAGGCTATCGGTATCCCTATCTGCCTCGCAGCAGACAGTGCCCCTCCACCCTTTGCAGTCCCGTCGAATTTTGTGATTATCACACCGTTGATTCCTATTGCATTATGGAAGGCCTCAGCCTGCTTGCTTGCAAGCTGTCCTATGGCAGCATCAAGGACAAGAAGTTTGTATTCTGGATTCAGAACTTCTGCAATCCTCACCATCTCCTCAATAAGCTCATCCTCAAGGGCGTGCCTTCCTGCTGTATCAACTATGAGCATATCGTAGTCTTTGAGCTCCTTCAGGGCGTTTTTAACTATCTTAACCGCATCCTTTTCTCCCTTTTCACCGTAAAAAGGTATTCCGTAACCATCGGCAAGCTGTTTAAGCTGCTCGTATGCTGCAGGTCTCCAGGTGTCAGCCGCAACCAGGGCAACTTTCATTCCTCTATCCTTAAAATACTTCGCCATTTTTGCCGCGGTGGTTGTTTTACCGCTTCCCTGAAGGCCGACAAGCATAATCTTTGCCTTTTTCAGCGGTATCTCAAGCCCATCTCCAACCCCTCTGAGAAGTTCCTCGTAAACTATTTTGAGAATCTGCTCCCTTGCATTGAGTGCGGGGAGAACATCTTCGCTCAATGCTCTCTTCCTGATTGCATCACTAATTTCCTTAACCTGCCTGATGTTAACATCAGCCTTGATCAGAGCCCTCTGTATCTCCTTAACCATCTCCTCAACAAATTTTTTGTCAATGCTCGAAGATCCGGCGATCTTCCTTGCAATCTCTTTTAGTGATTCAAGAGCCATTGGTTCTAATATGCTGAAAGTATTAAAAAGTTGGCGATAGTATTTTATTGAAAAGGTCTGACTAATGGTGATGTTATTTGCAGAATTTGCCGAGTTCTGCGAGAAACTTGAGAAGATATCATCAACACTTGAACTCACGGCAAGGATAGCAGGTTTCATTCAAAAAATTGAGGATGATAGAGACCTTTACGATGTCGTACTTTTCATCACAGGCAGGGTTTACCCTCCATGGGACGAGAGAGAACTTGGAGTCGGTATTGGACTGCTCTACGAAGTTCTTGAAAACGTAAGCGGGGTTAAAAGGGTTGAAATAGAGAGAATGATCGGTGAATATGGAGATCTCGGACTTGTTGCGGAGAACTTGATAAGAAAGAAAAAAATGACAACCCTCGCATTTGAGGAGCTTACACTCAGGAATGTAAGGGAGACTTTTGACAGTATCGCATCTCTAACCGGAGAGGGAAGTGTGAAAAAGAAGATAATGCTTCTCACAGGGCTTTATGGCATTGCAAAACCTCTTGAGGCACGATACCTGACAAGGCTCATTCTGAACGAGATGCGACTTGGTGTGGGGGAGGGAATAATGAGGGATGCAATAGCAAGAGCATTCAAAACAGATCCCGAGACCGTGGAGAGAGCTTACATGATCACAAATGACCTCGGCAGGGTGGCGGTTGTTGCCAAAAATGAGGGCGAAAAGGGACTGAAGAAACTGAAGATTGAAATCCACATTCCTGTCAGAATGATGCTTGCTCAGGTTGCTGAAAGTCCTGAAAGTGCAATTAAAGATGTGAGGATGGCAGCGGTGGAATGGAAGTATGACGGAAGCAGAGTCCAGGTTCACTGGGATGGAAAGAAGGTTACAATCTACTCAAGAAGACTGGAGAACGTCACTCATGCACTGCCGGAGATAGCTGAGGAGGTAAAGAGAAACGTCAAACCCGGTGTGATTCTTGACGGGGAGGTTATAGCTGTCAGGGATGGTAAGCCGATGCCATTCCAGCATGTTCTGAGGAGGTTCAGGAGGAAGCATGACGTTGCGAGGATGATCGAGAAGATACCGCTTGAAGCCCACTTTTTCGATATTCTTTATGATGGTGAAGAATGCATTGACCTTCCGCTAATAGAGAGAAGGAAACTCCTTGAGTCAGCAGTAAAGGTATCAGAAAAAATCAGGATCGCGGATCAGATAGTTACTGACAAGGCTGAAGAAGTCAGGAAAATGTATGAGGAAGCCATTAACGCGGGTCACGAGGGTGTTATGGTTAAATCACTCTCATCTCCATACATTCCCGGAAAAAGGGGCAAAAACTGGCTTAAAGTTAAGGCTGTAATGGAAACACTTGATCTTGTTGTTGTTGGCGGGGAGTGGGGAGAGGGAAAGAGGAGTCACTGGTTGAGCTCCTTCGAGCTTGCCTGCATTGATCCGGTAACAGGAAAGCTGCTGAATGTCGGAAGGGTTGCAACCGGCTTCACTGAGGAGGATCTAACGGAGCTAACGGAGATGTTCAAACCGCTCATAATCTCCCAGCAGGGAAAGAGGGTGGAATTCATTCCCAGATATGTTTTTGAAGTGGCATATCAGGAGATTCAGAAGAGTCCCAAGTACGAGAGTGGCTACGCCCTGAGATTTCCAAGATTTGTAAGACTGAGGGACGACAAAGATGTAGACGAGGCTGATACAATAGAGAGGGTTGAGAACCTTTATAAGCTCCAGTTCGAGGCTAAGAGACAATGAAGGAAGAAAGAAATCTGATAATCACTCTATCCATGGCTCTCTCCGTACTCTTCATTGCGTCCGTTTTTGCGGGATATGCGGGGGGAGAGAAGTATCTGGTGGAGGAAGAGCTGAGAAAATTTTTCGAATACTTTGGAGGATTTTTCGATAACCCCGTGATTCTTGCCATCATCATATTCGCAAACAACGCCGGAAAATCACTCATTGCAATGCTCGGAGGTTTCTTTTTTGGCATACTGCCAGTAATGTTTGTCATGCTCAACGGATACATTGTCGGAGTTGTTATTTCATGGAGAGAGCCTGAATGGGGATTTTGGAAGGTCATCCTAACCCTGATACCCCACGGAATCATAGAGATTCCGGCGATAATCATAGCATGTGCTTACGGAGTATGGCTGGGCTACAGATTTTACTTGGCCCTTTTCAGGGGGGAAGAGTTCAGGATATACATACTTCGGTCAATTAGAGCTTATATCAGGTTGGTCTTACCTCTTCTTCTTGTTGCAGCTTTTGTTGAAGCTTTTATAACTCCGCTGGTAGCTGGATTAGCATGAAACTCGTGGTTTGCAGTGAAGGTGACAGAGCTGGTCAGAACATCAAGGACTTCCTGCTGACCTTTGCGGACTTTGAGGAAAGGATAGCGGGGGAGTTTAGACTGTATCTGTCAGATGAATTTTGCATAGCTGAAACGAAGGAGAGGCTTATATACGCCGATTACATCGACCTGAAGCTTGCCAAATACGTTGATTTTGAAGAAATTCTGTTTGCATCAAGACACAGCAGCAAAGATGGGAGAAAGATCTTCACCGTTCACGTATCTGGGAATGCGGGTACAGCTGACTTCGGTGGAAAGCCCTACAGCCTTGCTAAACCCTCTCCTCACACGATGAAGAATTACGTTTTAGCCCTGAAAGAAAGAATTGACAGGAAGCCAGATTTTGAATTCACAATGGAGGTTACACATCACGGTCCTTCAGAAATATCCAGACCTTCTGCATTCTACGAGATAGGTTCGACAGAAGAGGAGTGGAAGGACAGGGAAGCTGCTGAAATCGTTGCCGAGTCAATGGTTGAGGCGATAAAGTCGGAGAGAAGGGACTGGAATGTTGCAGTTGGTGTTGGAGGAACGCATTACGCACCAAGACAGACTGAAATAATACTCTCAACAACCTTCACCTTCGGCCACAACTTCGCAAAGTATACTTTTGATCACCTGAACGCGCGATTCTTGGCTGAAGCTGTAAAGCTGAGCGAGGCGAAATATATCATCATCGATGAGAAGTCAGTGAATTCCGCCGTGAAGGAGATTGTCAGTGAGGCTGCTGAGATGGCAGATGTTGAGGTGCTCAAGAGCAAAAAAGTTAAGATGAATTTTACGCTACTTCCTTGAGGGCAAAAGTGAAGCCAGCCAGCCAATGTAGTCTGACACAGACCTCGTCTGAATCCAGACTTTTCCTCTTCCAGTAAAATCCACAACCAGCCCTTCCCCGCTGAGAAGTGTTGCCTTTAATCCACCTGCCTTGCTTATCCTGAAATCAAGGGTTGGCTCAAATGCCACTATGTGGCCCGTGTCGATCCTCATTTTACCATCAACCTGAAGCTCCTCGATACTTCCGAAAGACGAAAGGAAAAGGTCTCCTCTACCCTCAATTCTGAGAAGGAACAGTCCCTCTCCTGCAAAGAATGTTCTAGCTCCTCCCCACTTCGTATCAATCTCAATACCCTCACTCGAGGCCAGAAAAGCACCGCTCTGAGCAAAAACTGTACCGTTAAGCGGAATGTGGATGATATCTCCCTGATATGTTGGAGCGAGTCCGAGAATCCCATCTCCTTTGGAAACAAACCTGTTTATGAAAAATGACTCCCCGCCGAGCAGTGATCTCTTTAAACCTCCCAGCATCCCGCCCTTCATCTCTGTCTTGAGCTCCACGTCCTTCATGTAGACCATTGCTCCGGTTTCTGCAAGCACCTCTTCTCCCGGTTTCAGTCTGAGCTCCAGAAGGCTGTAACTCGGCCTTCCAATAATTCTGTACTCCATGCAATGTTTTAAAATGAATAAATATATAGTTTACGGAAAAGCTTTTCAGAAACCCTCAAGCACATCCCTTCCCCTTTTGAGCAGAAAAGAATACTTCGGGTCTGTTGCTGACAGCATTGCACTTACTATCGTTTTAAGCTCCCTTCTCTTAATCTCAGCATGCCTGTGTGCATGAATGAGCGGAATGAGATAGCCATCAGCCTCGCAATTGCAGAGCTTCGCAATCATCTCCTCTTCAATCGGTTCAGTGGATTCAAGCATGTAGATATTCCCGCCATCAGCAAACCTCACAAATGCTCCGTAAATTTCTGAATTGAGATTTTCGAAGTTCTTGGAGAACCAGGGAAGAGATTTCTGCAGAACAGGCTTAAACTGAATAAAACCGGCCTTCTCCTCTCCAAACTGCTCTCTCGCAAGGTAATCGAGGACTGCGGAATCTGTAACTGACAAGTTTGCTGTGAACTCACTCGTATAGAAGCTTTTCGCCACAAAAACAACATTTCTCTCCAGCAACCTGTCCAGAGCATGCAGATACTCGATATACTCCATCAGAATCATCAGGTTATCCCTATCATTCTGCTCTCCTTTTCTGCATCCTCTCTCAATTCTGTCAAAATACTCGCTCCTCGTAAGAAGGTAATTTTTCCTTGCCACCCCTTTTTTCACATCATCGGTGATTTCCTCATACCACCTGTCAAGAACCTCGATGAAATCCTCCACAACCCCTTCAAGGTCGTAGAGTTTTGAGAGGGCTGAGTAAACATCTTTCGTTAAATAGGCGGGAGGTCTAATGATCGCCCCCCTGAGCGATCCATCGATGAGCACGATATCCTCATCAGCAATACTGCCAAGCCTGTATTCACTTGTGTGCATGTGGAGCCTTATTCTCTCATCGATGTGAATGTGCGGCCTGAGTGTGGTAACTTCATGCATTTCCCTGATATCCCCCCCAACAGATGCTGCAGAGATTATGTAAAAAACCAGCCCGCTAAGCCTTTCAACACCTCTGCTGCCATCAACACCGCATATTGTGCAGCTTTCAGGCTCCGGCAGCATTTTCCATCTCTGCCTGATTGATCTGGCAATGCTCACGACTTTGGAGTAGCTTTCCTCCAGCGTTCTTTCAAATTCCTCAAGCAACTCATCACTGAGCCTCCACATATCTGACCCTCGAGACACCACCCTGAGAATCCACAAAAATAACCCTGTCCGCGGCATCCTTAAGCTCGTCGTCATGTGAGACTATTATGACCTGGGGTATCTTCCTGAGATAGTTTGTCGTTACGTCAACAAGCTTTCTTCTCCTTTCCTCATCAAGGAAAGGTGTGGGTTCATCAAGAATCAGCAACGGCACTCTTCCCCTTATCATAAACATTGAGAGAGCAAGCCTGAAAGCCAGTCCGAGAGCTATGAGTTCTCCACCACTCAAAAATCCTATCTCCCTCTCCTCTCCCTGATAGAGCACAAAAACTCTAAGCCTCTCTTTCCCCCTCTCTGTAACCTTCTTCAGCCTTATTCCCGAATACTTTCCCTCTGTTAACTCCTCAAAAATCTCACTTGCATACCGCTCAACTTCTCTCATTGAGCTTTCAGCTATAAGATTTTTGTACTTCCTGAACTTATCTCTGATTTCTGTGAGTTCTGGAATTGCAACTTTCTCGAAAACTTCAACCCTCCTTCTGTATTCATCCATCCTCGCAAGCTGTTCTTTAAGAAAATTCAGGTCTCTTTCTGCAGTTTGCAGATTTTCCCTCAAAGCCTCAACCCTGCTCTTCAATCCTGAAAGCTCCTTTGAAATCCTCAAATACTCTTCGTTCAGCTTCCTGTGCTCATCCTCACTGTAAACCCCGAGAACGTCTTCAATCTGAGCCTTTAAAGTTTTAAGCTCCTCATCAATCTCATCAAATCTGATTTTGGTTTCAGAAATTTCTTTTTCAAGCGCACCTCTCCTCCTAATCTCATCCTCAAGCCTTTTATCGGAATCTTTCAGCTGAAGCCATCTGTTGTGGTAATCTCTTAAGCTTCTAACCTCTCTTTCAAGTTCCTCAAGATTCCCGAACCCCTCCTCCCTGAGCTTCCTGTAAAAATCAAGTTTTTTGTTCTCCAGTTCCTTTAGAAGCTCTTCAATCTCCCTGTGCTGGATTCTCAGCTCATCAAGTTTGTTTGCCGATACTGATAGAACTTTTTCCTGCCCCTTAAGTCCATCGAGCTTCTCCTTAATCCTTTTGTACTCCTCACTCTCCGCTGACAGTTTCTCGATATCATGTGCGGACAGCTCCTTCTCCAGCCCTTTTATTTCCTCCACCATCTGCCTGTATTTCAAAACAGCTTCCTGCATGGCAAGAGTCCTTTCAATCTCCTCAAGTTTCCCTTTCAGCGTTTTTTCAAAATCCTCTGCTCTTGCAAGCTCCTCAGCAATCTTTCTCATTTCTTCTCTGTACTCCAGCAGTATTCTCCTTCTGTGATCATCATCAAGCTCCCTTCCGCAAACCGGACACGAGCCTTCAGCAGATTTCAGATCCTCAACAGCTTTCTTAAGTTGCTTTCCTCTTGTTAAGAGAGATGATTTTTTTGCAATTAGCTTTTTGAGCTTCTCCGTTATCTCTTTTTCCTCCTCTCTTGCTTTTGAGACAAGAGAGTACATTTTTTCAATTTTATCCGGTGTTAATCCTTTTTCATCGAGCTTTGCTTTCAAGCTTTGAAGCCTCTCAATCCTCCCTCTTAACCCCTCCAGCAGCTTATGGCTGGACTCAAATTTCAAAAGCTCATTTTCAAGCTCCTCGATTTTTCTCTTAACTTCTTCAAGTTTGCTTCCATCTTCCTCAGATTTTCTTATTTGAGTCCTGATTTCGGCAAGCTTCTCTACCAGCCCCTTCTCCTTTCTCTCCAAATCCTTTATTTCCCGATTTATCTCTGAAAGGAGTTTTTCAAGAGCCAGAAATCTCTCCGCTTCTGGTTTGAGCTTTTCAGCCTCTTTTGCCATTTTTTCGAGCTCCAAAATTCTAAAATTCACTTCCTCAAGTTGCTTTTCAAGCCCCTTGAGCCTCTCCTCCAGCCCCCTTCTCTCCTGAAGATGTTGATTTTCCTGCTTTTTCAGAAGTTCAAGTTTGCTTTTATAGTCTTCGAGCTCATTAAGCCTTGTTTTAAGCCTTTCAAGTTCTTCAGAGAGTCTTTCTTCCAGATTTTCAAGTTCCTTGATTTCTCTCTTTGTTTTATCAATTTCGTTCTCTTTCGCCTCCTTTCTCTTTCTTATTTCCTCCTCCTGCCTGAGAAATTCTTTCAAACTGTTTTTTTCTTTTTCAAGCATTTTTATTACAGTTCCAAGGTTCCTCCACGCGTTCTCGTAATCTTCAATCCTCGTGATCTGCTTTATTATTCTCTCCCTGCTCTCATCATCCCTGATTATGCTGTCTATCTCCCCCTGCCTGACGTAAATTGCTCCGGTAAAAACATGTGCCGGGCAGATATGTTTTTCAATCCACTCAGTTATGTTACTGTCCCCCTCAATAACCTCCTTTCCGGTAAGAACCGCTTCTCCATTACTTTTTCTTGAAATCGTGATTTTCTCGCCATTCAGGTAAAAGGTCAGGGTTAGAGAGTATCCTGAGCTGTTTATCCTCACCAAATCATTTTTTCTCAGTCCAGCGGGCTTCAATCCGTAAAATGAAACGAGGATCGCCTCAAGTATTGAACTTTTTCCTGCACCGTTCCTTCCTGCAATAAGGTTTATTCCCGTGTCAAATTCGATCCTTGAGTCTGAATGGGAGCGGAAGTTCTTGATCTGAAGCTCCCTGAGAAGAATCATTCCTCTTCCACCCCCAGAAAGTCCAGAAGTGTTCTTGGCTTCCTGATTTCTTTTTCAACCATTCTTTTTTCCATCATCTTTTTCTCTTCCGGTTCAGGTTCAGTTTGCTCCTCAGCAACCTCCTGAACTTTCTCACCTCCTACCTTCCTCTCAACGGAAAGATAATGCTCAACAACCAGCCTGTAAACCTCATCTTCATCCATCTCTCCCCTTAAAAGGTCAAGAAGCTTCAGCTCAAATTCAGTAAAAAACTCACTTTCCTGCTTTAACTCAATTTCTTCAGCATCTTCAAAAATTCTTTCAAACCTGATTTCAGCGTAACGCAGATTCTTTGCCGCTATCTCGCTGAAGTTCCTCACATCCACCACATCACGGCATCTCAGCTTTGCAATCATAACTCCTTCTCTGTCCATATCTTTTAAAACCTCAAAAAACTTCCTCTCCAGGCTTTCAACACTCTCATCTTCCAGCTCAACATCGTAAAGCTCCCTTGTATCAATTTCAACAAATTCTGGTCTGAAGTTTTTAACTATCAGGAATCCCTTCCCGATTCCATCCTTTGAAACCAGCTCCTTCCGGTATCTTATGATTCTCGAAGCCTCCCTGATGTCATACCTCTCAACGGATCCGGGATAGGCTATGAATCTGCCGTTGAAATTGTAGATCCTCGGTATGTGGATGTGTCCGAAGGCGTAATAGCCTGCTAAAGGCAGATCGCTGATCGTAAGCTCGTATGCCATTTCCAGTTCAACGTCCACAACCTCCTTCACCGCCTGATGGAGGACAAGGATGCTTTTCTCACTCTCCGGCTTCAGCAACGGCAAAACCTTTTCAAGCTGCCATCTGCTTCTGTGCCTGTCCCCAAGAATTTCAACATCCCCTACTGCACCCTTAACTAAGTAAACGTTCTGAATCTTTAAACTTCTTGTGTTCTCTCCAGAAACCGGATTCTTTCTGAGCCCGATGACGTTCAGAAGGCCAAGCGATTCAAGGAGGTGGTAGGCTGATACATCTCTTGATTTGTCATGGTTTCCCTCAACAGCAAAAACAGGAATGTTCTCTTTCCTGAAAATCCAGAGTGTTTCGATTGCATCTTTGATTGTTTTCGGACTTGGAAGGCTTCGATGGAAAAGGTCGCCTGCTATAATCACAAAGTCCACGTTCTCCTCAACAGCCTTCTTGGCAATACTCCTGAAGGCTTTTGCAAAGTCCTCTGCTCTCCATGGCTGGTTGTACTGCTCATAACCAAGATGAACATCAGCTATATGGGCAAACTTCATACTGCCAGATCCTCTAAGGTTATCTGCCTTTTCTGCTCCTCCTCTCTCCCGAGCCACTCCTCAACGACATCAATATCCCTGCCACCATAGTTTCCTGCAAATTTTCTCACCTTCAAAGCCACAGGAAGCTTAACTGCAGGACCCACGACCACAGCTTCTCCAACGCCGAGGGATGCGATGTCTTTCAGCAGATCTTCACTGATTTGCTCGCTTGCATGCTGTACATACCTCTGGTCATTTGGTTCGGTGATTCTCAGGATTATTTTTGTATTGCACTGGCTCAGAACATCATCATTCAACCTTTTCGGCCTCTGGCTGACTATTCCCAATCCAATTCCGAACTTTCTCCCCTCCCTTGCGATTCTTCCCATCCACGTTACCACATCGTTATTAACTCCCTTCGGAGCAAAGATGTGTCCCTCTTCAAAAATAATCAGCAGAGGTTTAACAATTGCCGGGCATACCTTTTCCCATCCTCCTTTCCCCCTGACATAATTAATTCTCCCCAGAAGAAGATTCCTGAGCAGGTAAGCCACAACTACCCTCATCTGCCCCTCATCAAATCCGCTGAGATTTACAACATTGAGATATCCCGGTTTAATGTTTGCCAGCATATCTTTCTGACTCAGCAGATCTTCATACCTTCTCATGAAGGATGAAACGTACTCCTTTATCCTTGCAAGGGCATTCAAATCCTGTCTGTCAAGGGTGGCAACCCTTTTTGCTCCATTGAAATCATAGTACTCCGCTTCACCCTTTCCTGCAGCGATGTTGATCCACTCCTCTGCAATGTCCAGAACTCTATCAACAAACTCTTTTCCAGCCCTTCTCTCGTGCTTAACAGTTGTGAAAATCCTCTCAATGTGCATTCTCTGAACAGTGGCATCTCTGTCAATTCCAACAAGACTTGCAAACTCCCATGGTTCAAGCCTTTCAGGCCTTATACCGGCGGGGACAACGTTCTTCCCCCTCTCGCTGCCATCCTCAAAAGTGTAGCCCACATACTCTCCATGAGGGTCAATCAGAACAACCGTGCCATTCAGCTTTCTGACAATGTCGTTGACCAAAACCGCAACAGTGTTAGACTTACCACCACCGGTAACAGAGAGAATTGCGAAGTGTCTCAGAACAAGCTGCTTTATGTCTAAGGAGACAGAAATGTCCGGGCGGGCGATCATTTTACCAAGCTCAACACCCCCCTCGCATCTGAAAAGGGATGACAGCACTTCATTGTCTGCAAGAAAAACCTCCGAGTTGGGTTTTATTGGTGTGCGGTTGGGATATACCTCCCCATTCCTGACAACCCCTATAACTGATGCAGTTGCAACGATTACGTCATTCTTCTCTATCAGCTTTCTTGAAAAGTCCAGATTCTTAATCAGGTACTCGAAGCTGAATCCCTCGTCGAGAATCATCCGGTTGAAATTTGAAATCTCCCTTACAATGCCTATTACCTCCTCTCCATCACGATTTACTGCCGTAACGTACTCACCAAATTTCGGAATGGCGGAAGGATTTACGGCGAAGCTAAAATCCGTTATTGAAGACTTTCCCATCACCAGACCCACGCTCTGCACGCTACTACTTGGACTATCAAAATAAAATCTTTATCTTGCCCTCAGGTTTAGAACACACAGGCATGCTGACAAAGGAACCTGACATTTTTGTGAATTCAGAATTTGGAAGTTTTTTTGAAAAAGAAAGCGTTCATATTTTTATTTCGTAAAAGACGAAAGCTTTAAAATTCTGAAAAATTAATTAAGATCGAAAACAAAAAAGAGGTGATTGAGTGGAGGAAGTGTATATTGTGGAATATGCAAGAACCCCTTTTTCGAGAAGCAGACCCAAGAATCCCGAGAGAGATGTCTTCCACCGGATAAGGGGAGACGAATTAATGGCTATGGTTCTGGAAAAGCTTCCTGAGAGAGCGGGGATTGAAAAGAAGGATGTTGGAAGGATTCTGGTTGGATGCGCTTTTCCTGTTTCGGAGAACTGGGCATATGGAGGAAAGATGTCCGCACTGCTGGCAAAGTATCCACCTGAAACCTCCACTTCACTCGTGGACATGCAGTGCGCATCATCGCTGACCACCACAGCTTACGCCTACTTAGAGATAGCGACCGGGAATGAGGAGATCATGATTTCTGGTGGTTATGAACACATGACGAGGGTACCTATGGGTGCTGACAATCCGCATGTGGACAGAAATCCAAAATTGCTCACAGAAGAGTACAGAGACTACAGAATGGAAATAGGGTTCATAATGGGTTTGACCGCAGAAACACTTTTCGAAATGGCTGGCTACCTCACAAAGGAGGATCTCGACAGGTGGTCTTTTAGGAGCCACCAGCTTGCTGCAAAGGCGCTGAGGGAGGGATATTTCAGGGGAGAGATAATTCCTGTGGAAGCACCGCAGGCTGATGGAAGCACTTTAACGGTAGATTCAGATCAATCAATACGTCCTGACACAACTCTGGAGCAAATTGCTTCCCTTCCACCGGCATTCAAGCCTGGAGGAGTGATTACTGCCGGAAACTCCTCACCGCTCAATGCCGGTGCATCTGGATTGCTCCTCGCTTCAAAGAGGAAAGTTCAGGAACTCGGGCTCGAACCATTAGCAAAAATCATTGGATACGGCACAGCGGGTGTTCCACCGTATATAATGGGCGCAGGCCCCGTTCCTGCATCCATTAAGGCTCTGGAGAAGGTGGGGTTGAAGGTTGGCGACATCGACTACTGGGAGATAAACGAGGCCTTTGCTGTTGTGCCCCTCTACACCATCCACGAACTTGGAATTGAGCCTGAGAGAGTAAACGTGAAGGGAGGGGCTATTGCCATCGGCCATCCGCTTGCTGCGAGCGGTGCAAGGCTGATAGGAACGCTTGCAAGAATTTTGCGGGAGAAAAATGGCGATTACGGTATTGCAACGGCCTGCGTTGGTGGAGGGCAGGGAGCTGCAGTAGTTATTGAGAGGGTTTGATTAAGGATTAGTTTATACTTTTTATTTCCGAGTGCAGGTCTTCAAGAGCTTTCAGATAATCAATCTCACCGCGCTCGATGGCGTCCATTCTGTTCTCAAGGTCTCTTGTTCTCTCCTCAGAAACAAATTTTGCATACCTCTCAGCCAGGTAGCTGTGGACATCAATTCCAAGCCTGGTGGGAATCAGTCTTCCATACTTCTCGACAATGTAGTTTCTCATGAAAAGTCTGTCAACAATTGCCGCGTAGGTTGAAGGTCTTCCAATACCTCTCTCCCTCATCAGCTGAATTAACTCTGCCTCAGTTAGAGGCATAACTTTCGGAACGGTTTTGATTTCTGCCTTAACCCTGAATGTCCCCTCTGGTAGCTCATTTTTAACCCAGACTGATTTGTAAAGCTCATATGCTCTTCCTTCAGCTTTTACCACCCTTTCCTCTTCAACACTTTTTCCGCCAAAATTTATGGAGTATTTCCTTACGACCACCCTAAACGGTCTGCACTGAGAGGCCATGAAACGCCTGAAAATAAGGTCATAGAGGGCGAGATGCTCTCTTCTTATGTTCTCAACCAGCAGCACCCCCTCCTGAATGAACCTCTGAACGTCATCTCTTGTAAGCGCCCTTGTGGGTCTTATACACTCGTGCGCCCCTCCATCCCCCCACTCCCGTGCGAAGAAATCCTCCTCAAGATAATCCTTAGCTATATTCAGCCCTGCATCACTCACGCGGGTTGAGTCGGTACGGTGGTATGTTATCAGACCATTCTCAAAGAGTTCCTGAGCAACTTGCATGGTCTGCTTAACAGAGAACTTTAAAATTCTGTTTGCATCGCTTAGCATGGTTTCTGTGGTGTAAGGAGGTAGAGGAGTTCTCAGCTCTTCTCTCTCCTCAACAAGCTTTACTGTAATATCGAACTCACTCTCATCATGCTCAAGAACCAGGTCAAAATCGCGGAGAATTGCGATTTTCTTTTTCCCTCTCGACTCATTGTATCTGCTAATTATCCAGCCAAGAACGGGAGTTTGAGCTCTTCCAGCAGAGAGGTTGCGATTGTTGAACCTCTCCCAGAGTTTCTGGCTCAAAACAAATCCGATCCAGCGATCCTCTATCCTCCTTACCACCTGTGCCTTCACAAGGTTTTCATCCACATCGCGCAACGATTCAAGAGCCCGCAGAACTGCTCTTCTCGTAACTTCGTGAAATTCTGCTCTCTTAATCACACCGCAACCCGAAAGGAGGTTTCTGAGGTCCCAAGCTATCTTCTCTCCTTCCGTATCCGGGTCTGTGCCGATTATAATAAATTCAGCATCATGTGCGAGCTTTCTTAGAGCATTAATTCTGACCTTTGAATCGTCTATCTCGCTTTTTCCACACTTAGGACAGATCTCTCGCTCTTCGGTAAACTGATAATTGCATGCTCTGCACCTCTTTATGGAAGAATATACTGGCACGAACTTTCCGTTTACAATCACACCGTGAAATCCTCTATTTGTGATTAGATCCACAACATGTCCGATGCTTGCTGTAACCATTAACACGAACTTCTCCATCGGTATCTCGTAAACAACAGCACCTTCCAGAACCTTCACACTCGGCTTTCCAAAAAAGCGTGAAATCTGCCTCGCCTTTGTCGGGCTCTCAACGATGAAAAGAGCCGGCTTTATCAGGTCGAACTCCTGTCTCCTCCTGTACCTGTCCCTGCTTTCATCGAGCTCTCTTGACAGACTTTTGAAATCAATTCTGTCAATACTCTTGAACTCGATATCGTAGAGCTTTGCCCTCTCCAGAAAAGCTGAAAGGATCTCGGCATCATCTTCAAGCAGGAAGCTCGCACCCTTTGTCATTCCCCCGGCAAAGAGTCTTGAAGTTCTGCCGGAACCCTGAATGTATGTCCTCAGGTCCGGAAAAATCACCTCTCCTTCTCTGACAACAACATCCTTCACCCGAGGCTTTTCCTTTCCCATCACTCTTTTCAGGATTTCTCTTAACTCTTCAGTGTGCTTCTCAACAGCCGGCAAAATGTTCTCAATCTCCTTAACATTGCGGTAGAGGTGAGCGAGAAGCCTGAGCATCTGAGGGCTCAGAGAATCTATATCTTCAACGGTAACTCTGAAAACCGGACATCCAACAAATACTGCAAATCTTATCCTTTCCGGTAAATCAAGACCTCTGATGAGTGTTCCGTAATAGTGTGCCGTTCCGATAAGGTGATCTATTTCTCCATTCACAAACCTTTCAAAGTCACTCTTTCTTTTAGAAGTTACAATACCAACTCTGAACTCATCCTTGAGTGATTTGTGAATTTTTTCCGCCTCTTCAGCTGTTCTGGTATAAATTATCCCTCCTGTTCCAAGTTTTTTGAGTATTGCTGCAACTGTTGCTATGCTTTCGTCATTCACCGCAACATCCTCAACGTTTCTTACTGTAATCTTGGAAGAGCCTATGTCGAAGTTCAGCAGTTTTCTGAAAAGCTCAGCCTTCTTTCCCTTCTTTGCAGTAGCTGTGGAGACCATCAGACATCCTCTTGCACTGCCCTTCCACGTTTTTGAGTCATAATAGAAACCAAGCAAGTTAAGAATTCTGTCGACGTTCTTTGAAGCTTTCAGGATTGCGTCAACGTCATCAACAAAGATGAAATCGAAATAGCCCATCTCACCGTGATGTCTCGAAAGAAACTGGGTTGTGGTTATTACGATTCTGTAGCTGCTTATATTCTGCATAAAGTTATCTTTCTCAGCTTTTGAAAGCTTTCCGTGATAGTAGCCCAGGATTTTTTCATCAATTTCCAGACCAGCTTTTTTTGCGTAGTTCTTTATGATTTCAGCTGCCTGAATCACAAGCAGAGAAGTTGGAAAAACGACGTAGCACCTTTTCCCCTTCAGGCTGAGAAAGAGGGACATTGCCAGACCAAATGAGGTTTTACCCACCCCCGTTGGGGCTGTTGCGGCAAAGCTTTCATTTCTCAGTATTCTTCTGGCCCACATTTTCTGTATTGCTCTCGGCTCACCAACACATTTTTTGAAAAACTCAACAAATTCTTCAAAAAGATAATCTTCTGGCCTTAAACACAGATTCTTTCCTTTTCTGAAACACTCATGTCTCTCAATCTCATCACTCTGCAGATCTCCACCACAAACCGGACAGAGATTCGAGTAAACCGCGGGAATCATTGAACTGAATGGGAGAAAAAAGATAAAAAATTAATCCCCGAGGGGTTTTGTGGAAGCTGCAATAATAGGCGGTGGTCCGGCAGGTAGCATGGCTGCAATTTTGCTCGGCAAAAAGCATGAAGTTGCACTTTTTGAAGAACACCAGACAGCAGGTTTTCCTGTCCAGTGCGCCGGATTGATCAGCGATAAATGCTACCAGAAACTTAAGGAATACTGCAATGCAAGGAAAGCTCTGGAGGGCAGAGTTAAGGGAGCCTTTTTCTTCTCCCCCTCCGCAAATTTCATTATTGAGGGAAGAGGTGACGCTGTGGTTGTTGAGAGAAAAATGCTTGATACACTGCTTTTTGAGAAGGCTGCAGAAAATGCAGAAGTTTTTGTAAAGGAAAAGGTTCGGTTTGATGGGTTCATGATCAAGACCCCTCTGAGGGAACTTCTGGCTGAAAAAATAATCGGTGCAGATGGTGTTAGCTCTACTGTAAGCAGAGAGTTCAAATTCGCAAAACCGGGATTTTACACTGCAGTTCAGTTTGAAATGCGGTTTGAGGCTCTTGATGAAGAGTACGTGGAGCTTTACTTTGGAGAGAACTGGAGCGACTCTTTTTTTGCCTACGCAATACCCCTTGGAGACACGGCAAGAATAGGTGTTGTCAGCAGAAGCAATCCTGTGCATTACCTGAAAAATCTGATTGAAAAGCATCCATCAGTTTCAGGCAGGGTGAAGGGAGGTGTAATCGAATTAAACGTTGGGGCGATTCCTGACAGGCTGGTTAAATTTTCAAAAGAAAGGGTTGCATTGATTGGTGATGCAGCAGGAATGGTTAAGCCCTACACCGGAGGAGGGCTTTACTATCTGCTCGTGGCCGCTGAAATCCTCGCTGAATGTTTTCCAGACCTCGAAAAATACGAGAAGAGGTACCTGAGCAAAATGGGAAATGAGTACAGATTCGGATATCTCATAAGAAAAATTTATTCTTTTCCTGACGAGAAGCTGGAACAGCTCTTTTCTTCAATGAGTGACCTTGATCTTTCAGGAGTGCACATGGACACCCCCTCAACTCTGATCAAAAGAGCTGCTGAAATTTCCCTGAAGCTCCTGAGAAGACCTTCTCTTGCCTTTTATGTTCTCAGAAATTTAATCTAACCTTATCAAAACATACTCTCCGTCTTTAACTTCGGGGATAACCTTTCCATTCCTCACCATCACCCTCTCGAATTCCCCATTCCCGAGCTTTTGAACGAGATTTTCGTAGAATTCATAAAGCTTTACAATTTCCTCTCCCTTCTCAGTCAGAACTGTTTTCCCACCACCTCTTCCACCCTTTTCGCTCTCCACGACCTTTCCTGCAGCCTCCTCCATTTTCCTCAAGTACCCCCAGACGTATCTGTAGGACATCCCAAGCTTTTTGCTTGCTCCTAAAATGGAGCCCTCTTCACTTATGGCTTTTAAAATGGCAACACCCCCTTTCCCCGCGACGTGCTTCTCATCCTTTTCAATCCATAGTCTGAATTTAATGTCCATAAAAATCTTCAGGATGCACTTTAATTTTCTTTTCTCCCTATCAGGTTAAAGTAGACGTTTTCAAGTCTTGGAACCTCTCTTTCAATCTCAAGCACCTTTCCTCCTTGCTCCTTAACTTTTTCAACAAATTCAAGTAACTCATCTATCTCCGACAGTTCCAAAGTTCCACTTTGCCCGTTGATGGAGTAATAAACCCGATAAGTGGTGTTCTGACCAATTAACCCAGCAAGACTTCCCGAATACAGAACCCTGCCACCCTTCATCACCACAACCCTGTCAGCGATTTTCTCGACATAGTACATGTTGTGAGCTGAGAAAACAATTATCTTTCCCTCCTCTGCCAGCTCTCTCAGCAGCTCAGCAATGCTAAGTGAGGTTGTTGGATCAAGCCCTCCAGTTGGTTCATCGTAAATGAGCACCTTGGGGTTATGGAGAAGTGTTCTGGCTATGGAAACTTTCCTCTTCATACCTTTTGATAGCTCTGAAATGTACTTATCCGGAATGTCCAGCCTTCTGAGAAACCTGTCAGTATTCACCGTAACACCGTAAATGTCAGCAAAGAGGTTAAGGTATTCGGAAACTTTCATGCTGTCGTAAAGGGCATCTATTTCTGGAAGATATCCAATAATTTTCTTCATACCCTCATCAAAATTTCTGCCGAAGTACTTTACCTCTCCACCATCCGGTTCTATCAAACCGGCCAGAATTTTCAGAGTAGTTGATTTACCGGCACCATTCTCACCAATAATGCCCAGAATTTCCCCCTTCTTCACTGAGAAGCTAACTCCCTTTACAGCCTCAAAGCTCCCGTATTTTTTTACGAGGTTTATAACCTCGATCACCACTTGCTGTTGACTCCGGAAGATATAAAGTTTAATAGTTGCAGGACAAAAATACAAACATGTGGAAAAAAGTTGCTGAAAAGTTCGATAAGTATCCATCTCAAATTGCTGTTGCAAGAGAATTTCTGAGACTCGGTATTTCAGTCAGAAACGGGAAGGCTTACTGTGACAAAATAGAGCTTGTCCCAACCAAAATTGCTGAAGCAATTGGAGTTGACAGAAAGGTCGTTCTCGCAGCCATTCAGAACATCGAGAGTGATGAGGAGCTGAGAAAAGTCTTTTCGACACTGAAGCCAGTTGCAAACATCGCTGAGGTTGCGAGAATTCTCGGGTTTGGAGTTCTTGAGGTTTATGCGGAAAGTCAAAAGGTTGGTATCGTGGCCGGCGTTGCCTCAGCCCTTGCAAGAGCTGGCATATCCATAAGGTACATTCTTGCAGAAGATCCGGAGCTCAGCGTTGAATCAAAGCTCACGGTTGTGACTGAAACGAAGATTCCGGGTGCTGTTGTGGAGGAAATTCTCAAGGTTGATGGAGTGGAGAAAGTGCTGATAAGTTAAGAATAAATACACCTGCAGAATTTTGCTATCATGCGAAAAAGTCTGCTGATCCTGATTCTTTTAATTGCCGTGGAGGTTTCCAATGCAGAAGGTGTCTCGGTAAGCTACCAGGTCTCGCCGCAGATTCTCCTTCCCGGAGATTATGCTGATGTAACACTGATACTCAAAAATCCTTCCACGTCGGATGTTAAGGTAAACTCAATTGTAGTCTCAGGAGCAAGGGCTGAACCATCAGCAATATACTCTGTAGGAACCATTCCAGCAGGTGGTAGCTACACCATGACCTTCTCGGTAAAGGGTGAGGAGATTGGAAGAAAAAATGTTCAGGTGGAGATTTCAACTGAGAACGAGACAGTTACGCAGAACATCATGATCGTAGTTGATGACAGCTTTCCCTCCCTCACCATAACCTCTCCACTCTACATGGGGGTTGTTAACGAGGTTGTGTTTTACGTCTCCTCACCAGTTGAGCTGAGAGATGTTAAGGTTGAGGCGCTATTTGATGCAGTACCTGAGACAGTCTATATCGGCGATTTTTCCGGTGGAAAGGAGGGTAAGATCAAGTTCATTCCGGATTCAGACAGGCTCAGGTTCAGGCTATCCTTCTACAACGGCAAAAACTACCACGAAGTGGAGAGGGAGGTGAAAGTAAGACTGCTTATCCCGCAAAACGTGGTGCTGAACCTGACATTGCCCTACAAAACCCTTTTCATCGGCGATGTTATTCCAATTCAGGTGGAGATTACAAATCTGAGAACCGACACCGTTTACGATATCAAAATCTCAGCCGAATCTCCTCTTGGTAGTCTTTCAGGCCCATTAAGCATTGCAAAACTTGAAAGCGGTGAGGGCAGAAATTTGAACTTCAAGTTCAGCCCGTCAAAAGCTGGAGAGGGGGAGATTGTTTTCAGAGTTGAATGCAAGGACGAATTTGGAAATGAATTTAGTTTGGAGCGAAAATCCACAATTGAGGTTCTGGAAAGCTACGCTGTAATGCTCACCAACCTTAACGTGGCAAGGGAGGGATTGAAGTACAGCATTTCCGGTGATGTGAGCAACATAGGAAGGAGCATGGTTTACAACGCTTACGCAGTGGCGGAATGTGAAGGGATCAGGGCAGATTACTTCATTGGAAACATTGACCCTTCAGATTTTGAGAGTTTCGAGATCCCGGTTGAGTGCACGGGGAATGTTAAGGTTACCGTGAAATGGTCAAACGAGATTGGGGAGAGCTTTGCCATTTCAGAAACTGTTGAAGTAAAGGGTAAAACTCAGGTTGAGGTGGAGGAGAATCCGCTACCTACTTACATCTCAATCGCCGTAGCTGTTGCTGTACTGGCAATTGTTGGCTTCATAATCTACAGACAGAGAAAATGAAGGTCGTCGAGCTGAAGAACGTTTACAAAATTTACAAAACTGAGTACTACGAGGTCAGGGCGATTGATGGAATAAGCATGGATGTTAAGGAAGGAGAGTTCGTTATTGTCATGGGGCCTTCAGGAAGCGGAAAGTCAACTTTGCTGAACCTTATAGGCTGTCTTGACAAGCCGAGTGAGGGGGAGGTGCTGATCAACGGTGTGGATACATCAAGTTTGAATGACAGCAAACTCACCGAACTGAGAAGGGACACCATAGGCTTCATCTTCCAGACTTACAACCTCATTCCAACTTTAACCGCACTGGAAAACGTGGAACTTCCAATGATCTTCAAGAGGTTGAGCAGGAAAGAAAGGGAGGAGAGGGCAAAGGAACTGCTCAGAAGTGTGGGACTTGAGAAGGAAATGAACAGGAAGCCAAACGAGATGAGCGGAGGACAGCAGCAGAGAGTGGCCATTGCAAGAGCCCTGGCAAACAATCCAAAAATCCTGCTTTGCGATGAACCAACAGGCAATCTTGACACAAAATCGGGAGAGCAGGTAATGGAAATTATAAGACACCAGAACGAAGAGCTCGGAGTTACAGTAATTCTCGTAACCCACAACCCATTACTTGCAAAATACGGAGACAAGGTGATAAGGCTCAGGGATGGGAAGATAGAGAGTGTCGAACATGTTTCTTGAGCTTGCAAAGAGGAACCTGCAGAGAGCAAAGGTAAGAAGTCTTCTTGCGGTGATAGGGATACTGATAGGTGTTATGGCGGTATCCGCAATCGGAATCTTTGGGGAAAGTCTGAAGGTTGCTGTTCTTCAGAATTTTGAAGATGTTGCAAATGAGCTCATCGTAACTCCAAATCTGCAGGAAGGATACAGGTATATTGAGGAGATGGACATAAACAGGATTAAAAAGCTCCCCGGTGTTGCTGAGGTGATTGCAGTTAAATCAGACTCGCTTCTGATTGAAACGAAGAAAAAGAAATCCTATGCTGTGATTTATGCCATGGATGAAAAAAATGTTGAGGAGATGTTCAAAGCTGAAAAAGGCACGATAAGGCTCAAGGGCAGTTGTGTCGTTGGAAAAAGACTTGCTGAGTTTGCTGAAATAAGAGTTAACTCTAAAATAATCATCGGCGGTAAAGAATTCAGAGTTGCTGCCATTCTCGAAGATAGCGGGGCGAGATTTGACATAAATCCGAATTCAGCAGTAATCCTCTCTCCCGAGGATTTTGAAAAGGTCAGCGATGTTGGCTACACAATGCTGATAGTGAAGGCCGAGAGTTTGGAGAAGGTTGATGATGTTAAGAGAGAGATTGAGGAGAAGATCAACAGCAGGGAAAACAAGGTGATCGTCTTCGATTTGAAAATAATTCTTGAGAGGATAAACGAGGCCTTTAGCCAGATAAATACTTTCCTGATGGCAATAGCATCGGTATCTCTGCTTGTTGCTGGAGTTAGCATTCTAAACATCATGCTGATGTCAACGATTGAAAGAACGAAGGAAATAGGCATTATGAGAGCCATTGGAGCGTACAGATCAACAATTCTGAGAATTTTCCTCATGGAGGCACTAATTCTCGGTCTGATTGGAAGCGGGATAGGAAGCGTTCTGAGCGTTGCTGGAGGTTATGTAATAGATCTGATTATCCTTCAGGACCCAAGCTACGTTTTCCGCCCCTCAACTCTGCTCTACGTCATTTTCGGTTTTTGCATTGGAATTTTTGTTGCAGTTGTTAGCGGTCTCTACCCTGCCTGGAAGGCTTCCCGCCTGGAGCCAATTGAGGCTTTGAGGTATGAGTAATATACAGCAACCCCTGAATCGGTTTCATGATAATAACAGATAACCACATGCATCTTTACAATAATCTCAGACTGAAGGCTCTGGAGCAGTTCAGGGAAGCTGGAGGAACACATGTCTTTCTTGTTAATCTTCTCTGCCACCATTACGAAATAAGGCCAAAAAGCGGTGCTGATTTCAAAGAGATGTTTGAGAAGCATCTGAACCTTGTCAGAAAGGCAAACAAAATCGTTAAGGCTTATGCAGTCCTTGGAGTCCATCCTGCTGAAATTACAGTCATAGGAGACAAAACTGGTTATGAGAAGGCAGCTGAGATGATGAAAGAAGCCCTGGAGATTGCCGGGAAGTATGTTGAAGAAGGAGAGGCGGTGGCACTTAAATCAGGAAGACCGCACTATGCTGTCAGCAAACAGGTATGGCAGCTGAGCAATGAGGTCTTAAAGCACGCTTTTGAGGTTGCCAAAGATGTCGGATGTGCGATCCAGCTTCATACGGAAAGCTATACCAGAGAGGGGATGTTGGAGATTGCAAAGATGGCAGATGAGGTCGGGCTGAAAAGGGAAAAGGTCGTGAAGCATTTCTCACCTCCCTTCATCAAGGAATTTGAGGAAATAGGGATCTTTCCATCCGTGCTTGCAAGCAACAACAACGTTCTGAAAGCTGCAGAGAATGGAGATCGCTTTATGGTTGAGACGGACTACATTGACGACAGAAAAAGGCCAGGAGCGGTTCTTGGGCCTAAAACTGTCCCGAAAAGGGTTAAAGAACTGGTGGAAAAAGGATATGAAGATGTTGCTTACAAGATATGTGTTGAGAACGTTAAAAAAGTTTATGGAGTTGAAATAGAAGAGTAGTCTGGATAATGCTGGCCGGAGATTTTGCTGTTGTAAAGGCAAAGAAAGAACTGGAAAGAAGAGGTTTTGGCATAAAGAGAGGGGATAAAATCTACCTCCACCCTCTTGAAGCAGTTTACCTCCAAAACAAAGGTATTGAGAACTTCGGGAGGCTTGAAGAGGTTTTGAGATGGGCTGAAAGCAAAGTAGAGGACTTCTCAACCTACTACTTCGTTTACGAGGATTTGAGAGAGAGGGGGAATAAAGTGAAAATTCAGGGAGAGCTTTTGCTGACAAAGAAACCTTATCTGCCAGTTTCAGAGAGAAGGATAATAAGAATGGAAGAAATTGCAGAGAAGGTGAGAAATTTTGATGAGCTCAGACTTGCTGTCGTTGATGAGGAGAGCGAGATAACATACTTCAGAGTCTACGAGCCAGAAATGATCGGAGAGCAGAGAGAGGAACTTCCTGAGATAGAGGGAATTTTGTCGGGTGAGTTTGTGATTACAAAAAGAACAGAGATATTCAGCAGGTATTTCTACGGGAGTGAAAAGGGTGAGATCATAACTCTCTCACTGATTGAGAGTCTCTATCTTCTCGAAAAGGGAAAGCTAAGGCTGATCAATGCTGATAAAGCCATGCTTGTTGAGATAGCTAAGGAGATTGAGAGGAACTTTGAAAGGAAGTATGCGGTTTACAGTGACCTGAAGAGGAGGGGATTTGTTGTTAAAACCGGATTCAAATTCGGCAGTGAGTTTAGAGTTTACAGAAAGGTGGAGAGCGTTGATGACCTTCCGCATTCGGAGTTTTTGGTTGATATTGCTGATGATCTCAGACTCACAGATCTGGCAAGAGCCGTGAGGTTAGCTCACAGCGTGAAGAAGAAAATGGTCTTTGCTTTTGGTGAAAAATACCTCTGCTTTGAAAGGGTAAAGGTTTGAGGTGGAGAATGGTAAGGGTTGTTGTGGGTTCAAAGAATCCTACAAAAATTGAGGGCACGAGGCTTGCATTCAGGCAGTACTATGATGATGTGGAGGTAGTTGGTGTTGAAGTTACCACCAGCATCCCTCCCCAGCCATTTAACAGCAGCACGATAAGAGGTGCAATTGAGAGAGCAAAGAAAGCCTACTCCCCGGAATTTGACTTCTCTGTGGGAATAGAGGCGGGACTTTTTAGCTTTGATTGCACCATTTCAGGTTACCTCGATTTTCAGGTTGCTGCTGTTTACGATGGCAAGATATGCTCGATCGGATTTGGACCGGGCTTTGAATACCCGAGGTCGGTTATTGAGGAGGTGCTGAAGGGAAGGGAAGTCGGTGAAGTGATGGAGGAAGTTTCAGGGATAAGGGAGCTCGGTAAAAAATGGGGAGCTGTGCATTACCTTAGCAAGGGTGCGATATCAAGAACAGAGTTATCGAGAATTTCAGTCACAATGGCCTTGATTCCGCTGATAAATCGCGAGATTTACCTATGAGGGTAATAAGAGAGTTCGACCCGTGGAAATCTCCTCTCTGCACCTGTCCGAAAAAGTACTCGTTCAACCCGTATACCGGCTGCTCGCACGGATGTTACTACTGCTACGCAACATACATTCCAGATTTCTACAAACTCAGGGAGAAAAAGAGATTGTTCAGGGAACTTGAGAGGGATCTTAAAGAACTTCCACCAAACTCTCTGATTTCGATGTCCAACAGCTCGGATCCATATCCTCCAGTTGAAAGGGAAAGGGAGATAACGAGGAGATGCCTTGAAATTTTAAGAGATTACGATGTCAGGCTCATGGTGGTGAGCAAGAGTGATATTGTTCTGAGAGACCTCAAAATTCTCAGTGAAATGAGGTGTGCGGTCAGCATAACCATTACCGGTCTTGATGAATTTGAACCATATGCCCCCTCAACTGAAAAAAGAATAGAAGTTCTGAAGACCGTGAAAGACTGCGGAATTCCTGCAGTACTTCGCTTTGATCCTGTAATTCCGGGTATAAACGATGGGAAACTTGAAATAATTGAGAAAACAATGCCCGATCACGTGGTTACATCGACTCTGAAACTGAAAACAGATTCCATGGTGAGAATGAGTGAAAGACTTCCATGGCTGAAAAAAGTTAGCTTTGAGAGAAGAGGTGCTTACAGATATTTCCCGGAAGGCGTGCGCAGAGAAATTCTGCAAAAAATAAAGAACTTCTGTGAAGAACTTGGAATCAGTGTGGGTTTCTGCAGGGAGGGTTTTGAATTCCCGTCGAATTCATGCGATGGCAGTCACCTTTTACCGGGAAATTTTTAAATACATGAGAGAGATTACAGAGGAGGAGGTGTAAAATTGAGCCTTACGAGGCTGTTTCTTCATGAAAGAACTGTAGAAATTTTTCTCAGAATTCTCAAAGCCGAGGAGAATGGTGAAAAAGTGTATCCGCTTCAGATATCAACCGACGTCGGTTCTCCGTACAGTTACGTTTCTAAGGTTCTGGGAGAACTTGAAAAATGCTCTCTCGTTGAAAGTAAATCTGAGGGCAGAATGAGGGTTTTATCCTTAACACCTTACGGAAAGGCAGTTGCTGAAATGCTCAGAGATCTTTACGAAGAGCTCAAGAAGGACTTCAGCTCAAGAATGAAGCTTGATATCCTCAAAAACGTTTATGCCAAAGCCAATGGAGACCTGAGGATTTACCTTCCCGTGATGGCTGAACTGGAGATGCTGGTAAAATCCACAAAAGATGAGTTCGTGGTTGAGGAGGCAAAAAAACTAATTTCTGAAGTTAAAGAAAGAATAGAGGGGAAAACATGAAATTACTGGATGCGGTTGAAGAATTCAGAGATGAGATGGTAAAAACACTCTGCGACCTTATTGAAATAAAAGCGATAGCCCCCGAGTTTGGAGGAGATGGAGAGTTCAAAAAGGCTGAGTATCTGATGAAACATCTCGAAGGTTTTGATGTTGTTGAAAGGTATGATGTCAGGGACGATAGAGTTAGCGATGGTCTCAGGCCAAATATAGTAGCAAAGGTAAAGGGGGTTCTTGAAAAAACAATCTGGATTGTTACCCACCTTGACGTTGTCCCTGAGGGTGATGAAAAGCTCTGGGAAACGCCACCCTTCAAGGCTGTTGTCAGGAACGGGAAAATTTTTGGAAGGGGGGCTGAAGATAACGGACAGAGTATAGTCTCATCCCTGTATGCAGCAAAAGCCATTGTTGAGAGTGGACTTACTCCAAAGTACACTCTTGGCCTTGTTTATGTTTCAGATGAGGAGGCAGGGAGCAATTACGGGATAAAACACCTTCTGAAGCAGAAAATTTTTAACAAGGAAGACATGTTTGTTATTCCGGACATCGGAACACCTAAGGGAGACGGGATAGAGATAGCAGAGAAAAGCATATTATGGCTGAAATTCATCGTTCATGGCAAACAGAGTCACGCAAGCATGCCTTCAGGTTTGAACGCAAGCAGGAGGGCAATGGAATTCATACTTGATCTGGACAAAAAGCTCCATTTGAAATTTAATGCCAGAAACGAGCTCTTTGTTCCACCATATTCAACTTTCGAGCCTACAAAGAGGGAGAAGAACGTTGACAACATAAACACGATTCCGGGACTGGATGTCAGCTACATGGATTGCAGAATTATTCCCGATTATGACGTTGAAGATGTCCTTGACTACATAGAAGACATCAGGAGCTTTCACCAGATGAGAGACAACAGCAAGATAGAGATTGAAGTTGTGCAGAAATTTTCCTCTCCCCCAACTCCTGAAAGCGCCACAATAATCGAAAAATTGAGTGGAGCTATTGAGGAACTCAGAGGTTTTAAACCTGGAGTTTTCGGAATTGGAGGCAACACCTGTGCATCCTTTTTCAGGAAAAGCGGTTTTATTGAAACTGCTGCATGGTGCACTGCGGATGGTGTGGCTCATCAGGCAAATGAGTACTGCGTGATAAACAACATGGTGGAGGATGCAAAGGTTTTTGCTATTCTCCCATTTGAACCCGGGTACTGAGTTGGGTGCTGACCTTTTCATAGAATGCAAAAATCTCTTCCACTTTTGAAATCTCCTTTCTAACGCTGATGAAAATTTTTCTCTTAATCTCCACATCCGGAACCTTTCCGTAACTTCTCAAAGCCTCCACAAGTTTCCTCTCTATCTCCATACCCTTTGAGTCAAAGTCGGTCAGAATGATAACGTCGCTATCCTTCAAAATTTCCACTGTTGAAGCGATGCCGGTAAAAACAACAATCTCACCGCTAACCCCGATGGCTCTTAAAGATTTCACATCCTTCTTACCCTCCACCACCACAACCCAGCCTTCCTTTGACCTCTCCTTCAGCTCCTCAACAGCATCAAAAAAGGGTTTATAATCCTCCATACCTGATTCCCGGTTCTATCTGAACGATAACGTCTGCAATAACACCTCTCTTCATTCCTCCTCTGACAACAGTGAAGGAGCTGAAGTAAACAGTTTTAACTCTGCCAAGTTCCTCTTCTTCCGCTCCAAACTTTTTTGCTATCTCCAAAACCTTCTCTCTCGCAACCTCCAGTATCTGTTCATCATCCGGCAGGCTGCCGGGCTTGAACGGGCAACTTTCCACATGACCGTTGTATGCTGCGATACACTTTTCGGTGTCAATGCGCACGTAAAGGGTCATGCTAACCCTCGAAACCGCGACACCAACGGCATTCGCAGAGGCGTAGTGGTCGGGAATTATATAATCAACCCCTGCAGCCTTTGCAATGTCCGGAATAAGATAGGGGGCAAGGTAGCCTGTACCAATAACCTTATCACAGCCAATTTCCTTTACAGTTGTTGCTGCAAGCGAGACAAATTGATCCAGCACTCTCTCAACATCACACTCAAATCTCCTTGATCTTCCGTAATCTCCAATCTCATATCCTGCACAATTAAGTGCATCCGTGAGCGTGAACTTTTCTCCTCCAAACGCAGCAGGCTTTGAGCTGACCGGAACAAGCTTTCCATTCTCAACAACCGAGTCTCCACCAAAAGGAATGCTGACCGAATCAACGCACCTTATCAAAGTCTTCCTTCCTGCAAGTTCTATTCCATCAACTATTTTCGGCATTCCATCAATTACCTCAACAAAGTCAGTTGAGGTGCCGCCAATATCCACAACCAGAGCATTCTTCTCACCGGTCAGATAAACTGCACCAAGCGCCACAGCAGCTGGAGAGGAGTTGTAAAGCTCTGAAGGGTTGTTGAGGGCTATCGAGTAGGGTATAATTCCCCCATCACCCTTGAAGTAGTAGAAATCTCCCGCGTAATTCCTGATAAGCTCGGTAAGTCTGAAAACTGTCTCCTTTATTTTGGCATTCACAACAGTGGTGTGAATCCTGGCCGGGAAGTTCATACCACCTGCATAATGGCTCAGGGCGATTTTGTAGTCCTCCACATAGTTTCTGGCAATCCCGGCAATTTTTTCCTCCAAACTGCAATTTCTAACCGAAAATTTTGATGAAATTGCAACATTATCGTAAGAATTTTGCCTAAGAATTGCATTAATCTCGTACTCATCTATGTCTTCAACAACATCTCCTCTGTGATTGACATAACCCCTAACAACCTCACCATACCCGGAGTAATTCAATCCCGGCCCCGGTACAACGAGACTCAGAGTTCGGGACTCGTTAAATTTGGAGATAATAAGGTTCAACGGCCATGAAGTGCTTACAACGACCTTTTCTTTTACCAGATTAACTTCTTTTGAAATCTCTTTGAGAATTCCACCCATCCCGGTTTCATTTGGCAGTTTGATGGTTTTTATCTCATCAGAAACTATAGCAGCATCCGTGTTGGTTCCACCAACGTCAATCCCAATTATCATTAATTCCACAAATTCGTGTGATTTAAAAAAACTTATCGTTTTTCATGGACGAACAAAATCAGAACTGATGAAATTACCGATGCAATCAGGCAGAATAAAAAGGCCAGAGAGTAAGCTTCAGGAGGATAGACATTACCATCCATTCCGACTGAATCTATCAGATAACCCATGATAACCTGAAATGCGGCACCCCCGAAGAAGGGAAAAACGTTTACAATGCTTGTAGCCAGGCCGGTAACTTCCAGCGGGAATGATTCCTTGACCAGCGCATACGCAACCGGTCCTGCAGCACTGAAAAGCCCGATGAGGAAAGATATGACATACAGCTGAATTACCGAGAGGCTGGCTGTCATGAAAACGAGCGGAAGCATCGTTAATGTAAACCCGATGCCTGCAGCAAAAAGGAACCATTTCCTCGTCCTGAAAATTTTGTCTGAGAGAAAACCTATTACCGGTGCTCCAACAATCGTCCCAAATCCCACTGTCATCAGCACGCCTCCAGCCTCTTCTCTCCCCATGCCGTAAACATCCATCAGATACGGCCCACCCCACAATCCCTGATAGCCCATCACAATACCGTATCTCAAAAATGCTGAAGTTGCAATCAACCAGATTGCTGAATTCAACACAACAACGCGAAAGCTTGCCGAAAAACCTTTTTTCTCAATTTTCTTAACATTACCTTCAGGTGAATCTCTGACGAGAATCCAGCAACTCAGAGCAAGGACAAGCGTGACTGCAGCAATGAAGAGAAAGGAGTGCCTCCATCCAAATGCAGAAGTCATCGCTGCAAGAGGGTAGGCTGAAACAAGGGCACCGGTATTCCCCACAGCAAAAAGCACACCTGTAAGAGTGGCGAATTCATCGACTTTAAACCACCGGGAAATTATCTTTATCGTTGGGATGTAAACTCCCGACACACCTACCCCTATAAGGAGCCTTCCAAGGATTGCCACCTCAAATGTTGGGGAAAAGGCAAAAAGCAGCGTTCCAAAGAAAGCGATCAGTGTAAAAACAGTTGTTACCAGCCTTGGCCCTTTAATGTCTGAGAGGTAACCCACAGGAATTTGCATCAATCCATAGGGATAAAAATAAGCTGACGACAGAACACCAACCGCGAGGGCGGTTACAGCAAACTCTTCCATCAGGATGTTTGCAAGTACTGCTGGAGAGGTTCGGTGAAAGTACACAAAGAAGTAAATTAAAGCCATCACCCAGAACACTACCCAACGATACGTGTAAACCTTCACCTTTAGCGGTGAACGCAAAAATATATGAACTTTTTTCACATCATGTAAAGTCCTTGGATTGAAATAATTCAAAACAAAATCCAAAAACTAAAAATATTTGCTAACTGATTATTGTTATGGATCCGAAAAAACTTGCGGAGGAAATTGAGAGGTACATAAAGCCGCAAACATTTCCCATCGGCTTCAAAATGGTTAGGAGTGAGGAGGAAATTGGTAAAGCAAGGAGATTTGAAGGATTAACAGTCTGCCAGATTTACAACATAGCCAGACGGTACAGGTGGATTGTTTACTTCGATATCAACACCACCTGTCCTGTAGGAATTGTTGCCTACGGTTTTGCAGAGCCGGATGAACTTTATAAGAGCGGTCAGCTTGCATTTGAAGCCGGTTACGTTGACTCACCGGAAACAGGGGTGAAATACGAGGAAGCTCTGCCTAAGCTCGCTGAGAGATATGCTGGTTGCAAAGTGTTTCCGCTTGAGATTGCAGAGGAAGAGCCAGATTTTGTCGTCGTTTACGGAATGCCTGCCCAGATTCTCAGATTTGTTCACGCATATCTCTTCAAAAGAGGTGGCGGTTTCGAGACGATAATAAGGGGCAGAGGGGCATGTGCAGAGTTCTTAGATGCATTCATCTCAAAGGAGCCGAGGCTTGTAATCCCCTGCTACGGAGACAGACTTTTCGGTCAGACCCAGGATTTTGAAATAGCCTTCTCGTTCCCATTTGAGATGTCTGAAGAGCTCGTTGAAGGGTTGAAGGAGACGCACAAAAGAGGTATCCGGTACCCCATCCCCTCAGCAGGTTTGAGGGTTCCACTGCCTGTGCCCAAAGCATACGAGGAGTCGGTTAAAAAAATGAGGTCAGAAGAGGTTAAAACCCGAGAAAATCGTCCATAGTGTACAAGCCCGGTCTATCAATTCCTGCAATCCACTTCGCTGCCTTAACAGCCCCTATCGCAAAACACTCCCTGCTCATCGCCCTGTGAGTCAGTTCAATCCTCTCTCCATTCCCGAAAAAGAAGACCGTATGCTCTCCAACAACGTCTCCCCCTCTCACACCAAAAACCCCAATTTCATTTCCTCTCGGCGATATGCCCTCTCTGCACGTCTTCATCTCAGCTTCCAGCCCCTTCTCACCCTTCACTTTCCTGACTATTTCGGCAAGTTTTAATGCTGTCCCGCTTGGAGAGTCTCTTTTGTGTCTGTGGTGAATCTCAACAATCTCCGCATCCCACTCGTAAAGCATCGATGCGGCATACTCAACAATTTTCCAGAAGACGTTAACACCGAGACTGAAGTTTGGTGAGATAATCATTGGAACCTTCTCTGCCAGCTCTGCAAGCCTTTTCCTCTCCTCATCTGTAAAGCCGGTGGTGCCCATGACGATTCTGACACCCTTTTCAGCAGCAATTTTCGCGTTCTGTATCGCTGCCTCTGCAGTTGTGAAGTCAATTAAAACATCCGCATCGAGCTTTGAAATATCATCCTGAACTGGAACACCAATCTTTCCAACTCCTGCCAGCTCTCCCGCATCCTTTCCGACTTCGTTTATATCAAACGCCTGGGAAACCACCAAACCCTCCAAAACTGCATTTTTAACAACAAGTCTGCCCATTCTACCCGCTGCACCGGAAACAGCAACACGCATAAAGTAAATAGTGGAAGAGTATATAAAATATTCTTTAAATCAGTTCAAGACTCCTGAGAACCTGCCTGACTTTCTCCGTTTTTTCCTCGGATAGCTCGATTAGGGGTAGTCTCGGCTTGCCTGCTGCAAGACCCATCAGTTCGAGTGCTTTCTTTACCGGAATCGGATTTGTGTCGATGAAGAGCACGTCGAAAAGGGGTGTCAGCTTGTGATGCATTTGCGTTGCTTTTTTCATGTTGCCCTCCTTGAAAGCTTCGTACATCTCCTTCATAAGATGCGGAGCTACGTTTGCAGCAACGCTGATAACTCCTTTACCTCCAAGACAGAGAACCGGAAGTGTGAAAAAGTCATCACCGGAAAGAACTACAAAGTCATCAGGGGTTGATCTTATGATTTCAGAAATCTGCTTCAGGTTTCCACTCGCTTCCTTTATCGCTACAATGTTGTCTATCTCCGCCAGCCTTCTTACAAGTTCAGGCGATGTGTTTATCCCGGTTCTGCTCGGAACGTTGTAAATTACGATTGGAATTGAAACTTCAGAAGCGACGGTCTTGTAGTGCTGGTAAAGCCCCTCCTGATTCGGTTTGTTGTAGTAAGGTGTTACGAGCATTGCTGCATCTGCTCCAGCTTTCTCAACCTCCTTCGTGAGATACAATGCCTCTCTTGTCGAATTTGATCCGGAACCTCCGATAACCGGGAGCTTTGAAGTCTCAGCAACGTACCTGACAACCTCAATGTGCTCCTCGTAGCTCAGTGTTGCAGCCTCTCCAGTAGTGCCTGCTGGAACGACTGCGTTAACGTACTTCTCAAGGTAATCCAGATTCCTTGCTATCCCCTCGTAGTCAACGCTGAAGTCCTCTTTGAAGGGTGTTACCATTGCCGGAATAACACCTTCAAACATTGACCAACCCTCTGTTCACCTTTCTCGTGATGTATCCGGCAACTCTGTTCCTGACGGTCTTGCTCTGAATGTTTGTAAGCTCTGCAACAAGTCTCTTGTTCTCGTCGAAGTTTCCAGTAAATACTTCCGGATACTTCTTCAGCAATTCCCTCGCGATAACCTTGATGTACGCAGGTTTAACCGTGCCCATGCTCCAGCAACTACCCGGCAATATTTAACGTTTGCCTCCCTTAGGTAGTCTTTTACTCAAGACTTTTCCCGCTGTATAGGTGGCAAGAAATCCAGCGGTGAACATGAAAACCTTGGTGTAGTCGATTTCACCGAAATTCATTGACACTGGCTGACCGGGATTCGTTGATGTTTCTGGAGTTTTTTCCACCAATTTTTCATCACCGGGCGTTAAAGGGGTAACTGGGGTGATGGTCTCCGAAACTGAAATTTTTACGTTGATGCTGTTGTTCTCTTCCCTGCTCTCCTCAACCACCACGTGAGCGTCGCTGGCAGTAACACCAACATAATTCCCGCTTTCATCGTAAATCCCGGCATTTTTGATTTTCAACCAAGATTCTCCCGGTTGCAGAGCGCTGACTTTAATTTCTGCAAGCAGGTTTGTGTTCTCTCCCCCCGTACTGTAGGCACTTACCCTGAGATAGTCTGGATAGAGAGATTTCTCCAGCAGTTTGAAATCATCCGGTATCACCACAGATTCGATTTTCACGCTGTTTCCAGAAACCAGCAGAATGAACTCGTAGGATGACAGCTTTAAAGATTCCTCAATGAGAATCCTGAATGTCGCCGAAGTTCCGTTAAAAATTTCGACTTTTGATGGCTGAAAGTATATTTTAACACTTTTCTTTTCCTCTCTCACAATCCAAACATCTCTTTTCTGAAGAACGTCATCATTAGCCTGAATTATTCTTGAAAGGCTGCTATCAGGAGGGAGGTCGTAGTAATTCTTTGCCAGATCTGAAAATGACAGAGCAGAGGTTTTGGAGGTGTCCCTGACATAAATTGAATACTTGCCTTCCTGCAGTCCGGCAGTCTCGAACTGCACCTTTGCTTTTCCGTTCTCGTCAAGGTAAGCCTTCTTGTACATCAAAAAGTTTTTACCAGCCAGAACAACCAGTATCCCATCATACTCTGCCTCACCGATTCTGTTTGAACTGATGCTAACGACCAATGGTTTTCCAGCCTCTATCTTTTCCGGAACAGTCAGTTCAATTACGGGTTCAACAATAGAGACAGCTATCCTCTTTGAATCCCACACCTTTCCGCCGTATTCAAGTTTTAGGTCAAGAACGTACTTTCCGGGTTTTATGGTGCCGGTTAAGTCTTTAGTTCTTTCATACATCTCCCTCAGATTCAGGTCAAACTTTGCCGAATAGATGCTGTCCTTCTCCTCAAAATCTGCAGTTTTTTCCCAGTAAAGTTCTGCGTTGTTTCCGTAAAGCCTCAGTTTCAGCTTCGCTGGACTGGCACTCTCCACCAGCACCTCCAGCTCGGTTCTGCTCTGGTAAACAAGCTCTTTCAGCTCAAATTTAGCTATTTTTGGTCTGATAACTCTGAATTTTTCAAAGTGCTCTTCAGGCTTTATATCGTTGATCAGGACTTTCAAATGGTATGTCCCCTCCTCCCAGTCTTCAGGAATTGTGAAGACCCACTCAGTTCCACATTTACTGCGAATGTCTTCTCCTTCATCAATGTGGCATAACATTTCACCATCTTTCTCTCCAGCAACGACAATGTCAACCGAGCGATTTACATCTAAATAAACCTGAAATCTGACCTTATCACCGAGATTTACACTCTCCCTGTCGATAAATATGTGTACCTCTGCTGCACAAACGGGGAAAATTACAAGGATCAAAGCCACGGCACAGGTTAACCATTTCACGCTGTGAGTTCTTTAGACCAATCTTAAAATTTTCTTTCAAGAAAGAAATTACTTTTGAAAGTCCAGATTTAAGGCTTTTCAAGGTCGAGTAATTTTTATATTATATTTACTCTTTATTTTTTTGGCAATCAGACTGAACGATGTTCTTCTAATCCAAAAATGCCAAAATTCAGCTCCAACAGATATTTAAAGCCTGATTCTGCCGATAATCGCAGAAAGAAGAAATAAACTGAAAATAACTGAAACCGCAAATTTTTTAAACTAAAAAGCTAACCTAATCCTAATGGGAGAGTTTGCAGTCGAGCTCGATGGAGTTTGCAAGAGTTACTCCAGTTTTGAGGCAGTGAGTGATGTAAGACTCAAAATACGCAGAGGAGAGTTCTTCTCCATCCTCGGGCCAAGCGGATCAGGAAAAACAACCATCCTCAGACTCATTGCCGGCCTGCTTTTCCCGGATAAGGGCACTATCAGACTTATGGGGGAAGATGTGACCTTTGTTCCACCATACAAGAGAAACGTTGGCATGGTTTTTCAGGAGCTCGCGTTGTTTCCTCATTTGAACGTATTTGATAACGTAGCCTACGGCCTGAGAATCAGGAAATCTCCCGAAGAAGAGATAAGGAGAAAAGTGAGGGAATGTCTCGAGATCGTTAACCTCGATCCCGAAAAATTCGGTAAGAGGAAGATAAACCAGCTTTCTGGAGGGCAGCAGCAAAGAGTTGCGATTGCAAGAGCTCTGGCAATTGAGCCGTCGGTGCTTTTACTCGATGAACCTCTTGGTTCCCTTGATCTCAAGCTCAGGCAGCACATGATGTCGGAGCTCAAGAGGATTCAAAAAACTGTCAAGACAACCTTTGTCTACGTTACCCACGACCAGTCGGAAGCCCTTATCATGTCAGACAGAATTGCGGTGATCAACCATGGAAGAGTGGAACAGGTCGGGACGCCATCGGAGATCTACGAGAAACCCGCAACCAAGTTCGTTGCCGAGTTCATCGGGGAGATGAACTTCATACCTGCAGAGGTCCACGAAGGGGGTCTTATAAGCGAGATTGGCCACATGAGGGTTTCTGGGCTAAACGGCGCAAAAAAGGTGCTCGTAGCAATTCGTCCCGAGAAGATAAAGCTCGGTTGCTCCAATCTCGACAACGTCTACAGTGCGGTGATCGAGGAAGTTTCCTACCTTGGCGGCTTTCTTTCGCTGAGAGCGAGAGTAAAAGGAATTTGCCTTAAATGCATAACACCTTCTGATATTCGTATTGAGGAGAATCAGACCGTTGAGCTCGGATGGAGAGCTGAAGATGCAATAGTATTTGAGGCATGAGGCAATTTCTCGCACTCCCTTCGTTGATCTACCTTACAATTCTATTCTACATCCCCTTTCTCATCGTCATTCTCTACAGCTTTGGCTTCCCGGGCTTCACGCTGAAATACTACTCGGAAATACTCGATCCCATTTACATCAAAGTTTTCATAAACTCTCTAACGCTTGCTTCCATCACCACACTTTTGTGCTTTCTCTTAGCCTATCCCGTCAGCTATTACATCGCCCTTAAAGCCGGGAAGTGGAAGAATTTTCTGCTGATCCTCGTTATCCTCCCCTTCTGGATAAGCTTTCTTCTCCGCACGTACGCGATCATGGCCTTGCTTACCCCTCTCGGACTGATGTTCACATACACTGCTATTGTCATAGGAATGGTTTACGACTATCTGCCATTCATGATTCTACCGCTTTACGCATCACTTGAGCGTTTGAGCAGATCGCAAATTGAAGCATCCTATGTTCTTGGCGCAAAACCATACCAGACTTTCCTGAAAGTTACGCTCCCGCTTTCCAAGCCCGGAATAGTTGCGGGAATAATCCTCGTTTTCATTCCAGCCCTCGGCGAGTTTGTGGTTCCAGCAATGCTTGGCGGAACTTATGCAACGATCGGAACGATAACGTGGGATCTTTTCCTGAGATACCACAACTGGTGGAAGGGTTCAGCACTTTCAGTGGTCTACATGGCCATAGTGCTGGTAGCAATACTCCTCTACATCAAAAGAGTGGGGAGGATCGAGCTATGATGCGCTTTATCGTTCTTCTCGTCTTTCTCTTCCTCTACATACCGATAGCCTACGTTGTGGCCTCTTCTTTCATCGATGGCGGAGAAATAACGGCAAAGTGGTACGTGAAGCTATTTGAGGACAAAGTTATAGTCGGTGCATTCTACAACAGCCTTTCAATCGCCCTGCTTTCAACGTTCTTCTCAGTATCTCTCGGCACAATCGCGGCTTATGCATTTCTGAGAGGTAGTCAGAGGTTTGAGTCACTGCTTTATACTCCAATCGTAATTCCGGAAATTACAGAAGCGCTTTCACTGCTTCTTTTTTACAAAATGCTATCCTTTCCTCTGGGCTTTTATTCAGTCCTTTTGGGGCACATTGCATTTAACATAGCATTCGTTTTCGTGATAGTTAAGGCGAGGCTTTCCACCCAGCTAAGAACGCTCGAAGAAGCATCGCTAACCTTGGGCGCAGACGAGATCCAGACGTTTTTAAGAGTGACTATTCCGCTTGCGCTACCAGGAATAGTTGCAGCCTCGCTGATAGCCTTCACCCTCTCATGGGATAATTTCGTCAAGACAGTCTTCACAACGGGACCGGGATTTCAAACACTACCCCTTCTTATCTGGTCCCAAGCTGCGAGAGGTGTTGTCAGCCCGAGTTTGAGCGCTTTAACCACTCTGATGCTCCTGATCTCCTTTTTACTTGCCTATCTCTACGCCAAGATTTCGACAAGAAGAGAGTAAAGTACTTATTCCACAATTTTCGAAGAAATTCATGGTGGATGAGAGCAGGAGAGACTTTCTAAAAATTGCTGTCGCCGGAATCGCTGGACTTGCAGCAGGTGGCGTTGCGGGATATATAATCGGTGGATCTTCCTCTAAAAATCGAATTTTAGAGCTCGAAAGCGAGATCGAGAGGTTGAGAGCCAAGGGAGAGAAGATCCTCGAAAAAGAGCTCAAAGTCAGTAACTGGTCACTGTACATAAACGAGTACCTCCTTGACGTATTCTCGGAGCAAACGGGTATACCGAGGGGCAAAATAGTATACGATACCTACGATGACCCGAACACCGTTTTAGCAAAGCTTGAAGCCGGGACGAGCGGATATGATGTTGTCATCCTTCCAGACTACTGCGTAGAGATAGCAAGAGAGAAGGGCTTGCTTATGGAGCTTAATAGAGGGCTTATTCCGAATGCAAAGTTTCTGGATAAGAAATTCCAAAATTTGCCCTACGATCCCGAGGGAAAGTACAGTATTGTCTACATGTGGGGCTCCACGGGGTTTGCATGGCTTGAAGGCGTTGAGGAGGTAACAACACTCGCGCAGATATTCGACCCGGACTACGGCTTTCTGCCGAAGTACAGAAAAAAGATCACGATGCTCGAGGAGGCTCAGGAAGTCATTTGCTCATGCAAGGCCTATCTCGGAAAAGACATCGACGACTGGAGCGATGAGACGCTTGAAGAAGTCAAGGAAGTTCTGATCAGACAGAAACCCTATCTTGCTGCCTACGCTGGAGCAACCGTTTACTCCGAGGGTTTGAGGAACGGCACGATTTACGTGGCTCAGGCATACAATGGGGATATCGTAAGGCTCAGGGATGAGTCCGTTGCGGTGGAGTTTGGAATACCTGAAGAGGGTGGCACAATCTGGACGGATAGCTTCTGCATTCCGAAAGATGCCAAGAACATATACGCCGCGCACGAATTCATAAACTTCCTCTTAGATCCAGCAGTCTCTGCCGTGAACTCGCAGTTCATAAAATACGCAAATCCCGTAAGGGCCTCCTGGGACTTCATTCCAGATTTACTCGAGGATCCTGCCGTATATCCGCCAGAAGAGGTCCAGGAGAACATGTGGCTCATGCCCTCGCTTAGCGACGAAGAGAGGGAAAAGATCGAGAAGCTCATGATCGAAGTTAAAGTCCACTAATTCCTACCAAATTTTTCAGCTGCAAACTTTGAGGCTTTCGCAAGATCACCGTACCTTGGACTTAGAAAAGCTGTAAGGATCAGATTTGAAAAACTCAGCAAGGTGAACAAAATCCAGAAATGGTTCGATGAGAGAAACAGGTAAACTGGTACGATGAAGGGCATAAGGTTTGATGCCAGAACTCCTGCCGAGAACATGGCATAAGCTGCCCTCCTGCTTCTAACGCTTTCCCTGTCGAATTTTATACCGAGAACCGGAAATCTCAGCTTTTGCAAAATTTTTATGGCTCTAACAAGGTTCGATTTTCCAACAAAGTAATAAGAAAATTTAATTCCAAAGATTTTTCCAACAAGATAGTGAGCAAGGCAGTGGGAGAAATACCAGAAGCAAAACCAAGAAATAAAGTATGCAAAAAGATTTTCAAATTTCAAAAGTGCAAATCCTGTGAGTAATCCAGAAACCGAGATCAAATTACCCAGAAACAGGCTGATCCGCATAATCATGTTCTCCCAATGAGGTTGATAAGGTTTATTTTTTGATCAGATAATTCGATATTTGGTGGGGTCTTTTCCGCAGCTCGTAAAATTCTCATTTTTCTCGAGATTTAATCCTGCCCAGAAACCACCGAGAACCTTGGAAACCTCGTATCCCTGTATCTTCACTGAGTGTTTTTGAGAAGATAACCATACCATCATGAAGGGTTCAAACGTGATCCATAACACTTTCAATAAGGAAGATAGTGGACTACTCATTATCTTACTGTATTCCACAAAAAATTTTTATAGCTATAGTTTTTAGTTAGACAGTAGGTAGTTAGATGGAGGTGGTCTTATAAATGTGAGCAGGATTGTGCTGCCAATTCTGCTTGTTTTACTGCTTCCGCTACCAGCAAGTGCTTTGGGTGTGCTTAAGCTGACTGTAATACCCAAAGATCCAGTGGCAGGTGAAGAGGTAAAAATCACAGTCAAAACAGCTGTAACCAATGAACCAGTAGCGGGGGCGAAGGTTTACGTTAAAAGCGATATTCTCAGCAAAACTCTAATCGGTGAAACCAATTCAAATGGAGAGGTGAGGTATGTATTCAAAGAGCCTGGAACGTACCGGATCGGTGTTGAGAAGAAGGGGTTCGTCTCCATACCTGTTGAATCTGGAGAGGTTGTCATTGTAAGACCAAAGGGTGTTCTGGAGCTGAGTGTAACTGAAGTTGAAGCTGTTGAGGAAGACGGCAGGGTTAAGCAAATAGCGAGGATATGCGTCACAGCAAATGGACATCCTGTTGAAAAAGCCGAAGTTTATGCAAACAGCAGATTTATCGGTTACACGGACTCGGATGGATTGCTGACATACAAATTCGAACCAGGAATATACGTTATCGCAGCGAGGAAGACAGGATATCTTCCCGCAGTGGAATTCACACTGAATATCGATGAGAGAGAATTGAGGGAGAGGTTGAAGGAGAAAGTGGAGGAAGTCAGAGAGAGAATACCGCCAATTTTACTCATGAAAGAGCTCCACCCTGAGCACTTCGTAATTGGGGATGACGAAAGCTACACTGTATCGGCCATAGTCCTTGATGAAAAAGGGTTGAGGTATACAAGGCTCCTTTACTCTACAGATGGGCTAAATTGGATAGAAGCCGAGACCAGAGTTGCCGGCACTGATATTCCTTTGGATATCAAGTTCAGGATAACACCGCCCCAAGTATACAAAGCAGAGGGAACAATTCCACCACAGAAGGCGGGGACTGTTATCTTCTACAAGTTCATCGCTGAAGATGAGGATGGTAACAGGGCTGAAAGTCCAACAGGAATGTACTTTGTAGTTGATGATGAAAGCGATCTGAGAATCATGATAGTCGATCCCTGGATCAAACTGTGGTTGCTCAAGCTGAATGCCGAGAAGTATGTTGGTATCATTAAGAATGCAACCAACAGGATTGAGGTTGAATGGTTAAGTAAGGCTCACGATGAGGCGGAGAGGGCTAAGAGGTTCGATCTCATAAAAAGGCACTACTGGGAGAGACTTGGTAAATACAACTTCATAATCGTTGATTCCAGTGAGGTTGAGATGTCTCTTGATTTCAGGCCAAAAGTAATCATTCTATCAAACCTGATGCTCTCTCGATGGGTAGTTCCGGACGGGCTGATAAAATATGCAAGAGAGAACAATGCTGGAATAATAGCCACGCAT